>ERZ1740065.35-NODE-35-length-58784-cov-8.797800_pt1 | contig 58784 bp, 48 predicted proteins | sample MGYA00581738_ERZ1740065 | MGnify/ENA primary metagenome ERZ1740065 (study PRJEB43018, sample SAMN04849749) | marine metagenome | isolation source: floating plastic debris | place: Pacific Ocean | collected 2008-09-01 | study: EMG produced TPA metagenomics assembly...
TCATTGCGAGGGGCCGAAGGCGTGCTCCGTCATTGCGAGGGGCCGAAGGCGTGCTCCGTCATTGCGAGGGGCCGAAGGCGTGCTACGTCATTGCGAGGGGCCGAAGGCCCCGCGGCAATCTCGTGACGTGATCGTGCCGCCGGACGTTTCGACAGTCGGCGCGAGATCGCCGCGCCGCTTCGCGGCGCGCGATGACGGTGCTTGCGTGCGCGCCTAGCGACGATGCCTGCAGCCTCAATCCGTCGCGAACTCGCAGTAGGCTTCTTTCTCAACCAGGTCGAGCACGAAGCTGAGCTTGGCCATGCCGGCAATCACGGCCATGACCGTGCCCAGTTCGCAGATTTCGGCGCTTGAGAAGTGCTCGCGTAGCTGGTCCGTGAGCTCTGCCGTGAGACGACCTTCAGGATTCGTAAGCGCCACCTTGTCCGCGTAGGCAACCACAGCCTTGTCGGCGGCCGTCAGCGCATCCGAGATGTCGTACTCGCCCATGATGGCGGAGATGGCATCCGCGCTGAGTCCGGCTTCGGCTGCGCCCACGGTGTTCTGCTTGTTGCAGGTCCGGCATCCGTGCAGCACGGACAGGCGAAGACGAGCGATTTGCTTGTAGCGCTGATCGACCTGGCCCTCGAAGAACAGGCGCTGGTAGAAGTCGCCCATGACGAAGTTGAGCACGTGCGGCGCCGTGGCGAAGGCCTCAACAAAGGCGGGTTCGCCTGTAAGCTTGTTGAGCATGTCCCAGGCGGGCGCGAACTGTTCGGGCAGTTCCTCGCGGGGAATGCGTTCGAGTGTTGTTGCCGTCATTGCGTGTCCTCCCTAGCGTCCGTGCACTTTGAAGTAATCAGGAATACCTGCTGACCAATTCTCGCCGTGTTGCTGCGCGCCACCGTCGACCGACAACACTTCACCTGTGATGAATTTGCCCGACGGTGCGGCGAGATAAATGATGGCTTGGGCGATGTCGAGCGAATCCCCGAACTCGTGCATGGGGTTCGCGTACTTGAACATAGCGGCCGCCTCGGGCTCGTAGACATTGAGCCCCGTCGTGGCGATTGAACCGGGTGCGACGCAGTTGACCTGAATGTTGAGTGGCGCCCACTCCGTAGACACCGTCTTGGACAGGTAGATCACACCGGCGCGTGCCGCACAGGTGTGCGCCACCTGCGGCATGCCGCGGTGCACCACAGCCACCACATTGATGATGTGACCGGGCTTGCCCGTATCGCGCCACCGCTGTGCGGCCGACTGCATCATGTACCAGGTGCCGTTGAGATTCGTGTCGATCACGGCGTTCCAGCCCTTGACCGAAAAATCGATGGCGTCCTGGGCGAACTGCCCGCCGCCATTGTTGACGAGCACGTCGAGCCCGCCGAGCTGATCCCAGGTGGCCTCCATGAGCGACTCGACCTGCTCAGGCCGACGAATCGACATCGCGTGCCAGGCCACGTCAGCACCGACGAGCTGCTTGATGCTCTCCGCGGTCGTTTGCAGTTTTTCTTCACGACGGCCGCAGATCATGACCTTGGCGCCCAGACGTGCGAGCGTGAAGGCCGTCGCCTTACCGATACCGCTGCCGCCGCCGGAAACGACAAACACCTTGTCGGCAAGCAGATCAGGCGCGAACACGAGCGGGTGCTCCGCGAGCTGGGCGTCGCTGAAGCCGTAGCGCTGCCCCGGGAGGTTGGGTTTGGGATCCGATGCCATTAGTTCATGCCCCCGAGAATGGAGATGCTCGCTACATTCCGGTTGGGGATGCCGCCGAGGTTGTGGGTGAGGCCAAAGTCGACACGGTCGAGCTGGCGGTCGCCTGCGCGGCCCAGCAGTTGCTGGTAGACCTCGTAGAGCATGCGCAGACCACTGGCGCCGATGGGGTGGCCGAAACACTTGAGGCCCCCATCGATCTGGCAGGGGATATCGCCGCTCGCGTCGTAGCGGCCTTCCAGAATATCGGCGGGCGCCTTGCCGGGCTCGGAAAGCCCCAGGTCTTCCATGACGACGAGCTCCGTGATCGAAAAGCAGTCGTGCACTTCGATCATGCCGAGGTCCGCTTTGGGGTCCGTGATGCCGGCTTCGACGTAGGCCTTGGCCGACGCGCGCCGGGTGGTCATGGTGTGCGCGCCGTCCCAGGAGGTGTGGCTCGCTTCGACGCCGTTGCTGATCGAGAGCTGCACGCTCTTCACGCCGACGATCTGGTCCTTGCCGAGCTGCGCCGCGATTTCGGGGCGCGCGACAATCGCGCAGGCGCTGCCGTCACTCACGCCGCAACAGTCCAGCACGCCCAGCGGGTAAGCCACGGGCGGTGCGTTGAGTACGTCGTCCTCGGTGATCGCGCGCTGCAGGTGCGCCTTGGGGTTTTTTAAGCCGTTGTCGTGACTCTTCACGGACACGTGTGCCATGGCGCGCTTGAGATCGGCCATGTCGATGCCGTGCTTGTGGCTGTAGGCACTCGCGAGTTGTGCGAAGGCACCGGGCGCCGTCGAGTTGGGCAACCAGAGGTCTTCAAACGTGCCGTGGGTGCGCTCGGGTAAGCCTGAGAAGCCCGTGTCCTTGAGCTTCTCGACACCCAGCGCGAGCGCGATGTCGGCCGCACCCGAAGCGACAGCGTAAACCGCGCCACGAAAGGCCTCAGTGCCCGTCGCGCAGAGGTTTTCGACGCGCGTCACGGGCACGTTGTTAAGCCGCAGTGCATTCGACATGGGGATCGCGGACTTGCCGATGTTCTGTTCGTCAAAGAACACGCCGAGCCAGGCCGCCTCGATGTCGTCGCGGTCGATGCCGGCGTCGCCGAGCGCCTCGGTGAACGACTCCACCATGAGGTCGGCCGCACTCATGTTCCAGCGCTCGCCGAACGACGAACAACCCATGCCAATGACGGCGACCTTGTCGCGAATGCCTTCGGCCATGTCAGTGCTCCCGGACCGGCACGGCTTTCCAGAAATAGCGCTGGAAGCCGCGGTTGCGGTCGATGTCCTTAATACGGAATTGCATGCTCACGCTGTCGCCAACGCCAAGCTCGCCGGACGCCGTGTCCGTGAACTGCATGAAGATGTTGGCGCCACCCTCAAACGTGATGTTGCCGTAGAGCAATGGCGGCGCCGGTGAGTAGGCCTGCCAGTCTTCAGTGAATGACTTCACGGTGCCCGTCAGGTCGGCAAACGGGTGTGGCACCTGCGTATCAAATGTTCGGCAGTCGGGGTTCACACAAGCGCGGGTGCGTGGGTACTGCACAGTCCCGCAGGCGGTGCAGCGTCCACCGACGAAGCCCGAGACCTGGTCGCGGGCGCGATAGTAGGCGCTTTGCGCGGTGCGCACGTCACGCTCGGCGCGCTTGCCCCAGTCCATTTGAAGCAATCCGCGGTGACTCAGATAGCGCAGGTAGTTGTCGTCGGAAGCGCCGGCGGCCAATGCGTCTGCAAAAGCGGTCGGGCGACGGGCCGTAGCACGCAGCAGCATGAGATCGACGCCTTGTCCGAAACCGCCAACGATCAACAGGTCACCGTCGGCAGCACGACCCAGCGCTTCTGCCAGCATCAGTAGCGGCGCCGCGCAGCCCGCGTCGCCGACCTGGCCGTCGACGGCCGAATCGGTGGCCGCATTACTGAGGCCCGCTTGTTTCGCGATGCGCGCCCGCACACGTGCCGGCGCATTGATCACGAACTGTGCGACGTCGCCGGCTTCCAGGTCGTTGCGCGAGAGCAGCTGCGGAATCATCGCCGGGAGGTCGGCGAGATAACCTTCGTCGCGTACCCATCGCGCTTCGAACGCGTAGTCGAAGTCGCTGTCTGCAGCGCGGTAGTGGTCCACGAAGTCTGTCGCGAGTGTGTCGCCGTCGATGAACTCGGCAAGCGCGGGTTCACCGCAGTGCACGGCAACGCCGGCGTCGCCCTGCCCGATCTCCTGCTCACTGGCGGGTTTAGCGAGTCGCTTCTCCGCGGCTACCACGACCGCGTTCTGCTGCCCCGAACGCAATGCGCAGAGCAACGCCGAAGTGCCCGCACGCGCGCTGGCGCCCGAGTCTTGCGTGGCCGTGGTCGGGTCAAGCTGCAGCGCTTCAACGAGCAAGCTCGCATGTGAACGGTCGGCAAATGGCATGCTCGTCGAACAAAACTGCAGACCGGTGATGTCACCGGAAAGTCGGCGCGCGGCGGCGTGCGCGAGCGTCACGCTGTCCTCGTCCCAATTGGCTGCAGCGATCTGACCTTTGCCGCGACCCTTTAGTCCGGGCACGGCCCAGGCGTGCGCGGCCGCAATGGTGCTGCGCTCGAGGCGCGCGCGCGGCAGATACACAGCAATGTCGGCGATGCCGATACTCATTCGTCGATGACGTATTCGGCGAGCTTGGGCTCGACCGCGAGCCCGTTCGGCAAGTTCGCAATGCCAATGCGGCGATCGAGCTCTTCGTGCCAATGGTAGATGCGCCGCTCCTGGTAGTTGAGTGGGATGCCCTCAAACCCGGGTGACTCGACGGACGCCTGGATCTGCGGCGCGAACTGGGTGTCCTCTTCGAGGATGCGGTCGAAGTTCTCGATGCGCTGCTGCCACAGTGGGTCGCGCTCACCCTCACCCCAGTCAGGCGCGAACCAATGCACGTCAAGCTTCGTGTGGTTGTCCCCATCCGGCCAGAAGATGATGAATGGCATACCCGTTTTGGCCGTGGGCGTGACGATGTTCGGGTAGATGTTGTAGCTGAAGTTGTTGTCCGCCACGAGGTCGGGCATGGAGGCGATTTCTGCCATGCCGACGGTGCCTGGGTCGACCCAGTCAGGGCGGCGGTTGGGCGTCACCATCAGTGAATGGCCGCGCGGCCAAAGTGTGATCGTCGTGCCCGTGTGATCGAGAAATCGGTCTACGGTTTTCTGGTGGATCGAACGCAGGTGGTAGACCTCCAGGAACGCGTCCTGGATCACTTTGACGTTGCACGCGACGTCGAACGACTCACTTTCCACCAGCCGGAGATCGTCTATTTCGTAGTCCGCGAAGTGTTTGGCGACAGGACCAAGATAGTCGTGCAGCGACTCGGCGTTGGCGTCTTCACTGACGAACAGCCAATTGCCAAAGCGTTCGCAACGCACCTGCTTGAGCTTGTGCGTGCTCTTATCGAAATGGGGGAAGTCGCGTTCGTCTCGCAAGCCGATAAGTTGGCCTTCGAAATTATAGGCCCAGCCGTGGTAGCCACAGACGAGGCTGCGCACCTTGCCGCAGTCCTCTTTGACGAGCGGTCCGCCGCGGTGCTGACACGTGTTGTAGAAGGCACGCACCGTGTCGTCGCGACCGCGAACGAGAAAGATTGGCGAACCCGTACGCGTGAACATCTTGAAGCTGCCGGCGACAGGAAACTCGTCCATGTGGCCCGCGTACACCCAGGCCTTGCGCCAGAGGTGCTCGCGTTCAAGGGCCTGGAATTCTGAGGCGACGTAACGGCCACCGGGGATCTTGGGCAGCTGCGGAAAACCGGGCGGCGGCTCTTTGCGCGCAGCCTCATAGGCCATGCCCTTTTCGATGCGCTGCAGAACGGCCTGGTCCACGCCGGCTCCCCCAAGTGCGTAACTTCCCGAATTCCAGTATAGGTAAGCGGATCTCTAAAAGAAACAATCCTGACTGTTTTTTTCTTGAGGTTGCTGCGGTATGCTCGCAGGCGTTCTCAGAGCGGGCGGGTAACCAGGCCGATGGACTTTCGACTGACCGAGGCGCAGCAGGAAATGCAAAGCGCCGCGCGGGCGTACGCACAGGACAAGCTGCCCGAGCTTGCCGACCACATCGAGCGCACGGCCGAGCCGCCGACACACGAGCTCATTAAGGAATACGCTGAGATGGGCTTCCTGGGGATCAATATTCCCGAAGCACTGGGCGGCCTGGGTCAAACGAGCCTCGACGCGCTGATCGTGCTCGAGGAGTTCGGCAAGATCTCATCGGCCATCGCCTTTCCCGTCTTCGAAAGCTGCACGGGCCCCGTCAAAGCCATCGAGCACTTCGGCACCGAAGCGCTGAAGCAACGCGTCGTGCCCGCCGTGTGCGCCGGCGAGATGGTCGTGGCCATCGCCATGAGCGAACCCAACGCAGGCAGCGCCCTCACCGACCTGACCACGCGCGCCGAGGTTGGCAGAGACAGCGTCCGCATCAATGGCATGAAGCGCTGGTGCTCGGGCGGCGGCCACGCCGACGGCTATCTCGTCTACTGCCGGATGAGCGACGACCCGGGCGCCAAGGGCATCGGCGCCGTGTTTATCGAAAAGGACACCAAAGGCGTGAGCTTCGGGGAGCAGGAGCACCTTATGGGCTTCCGCGGCGTGCCCTCCTCGGACATCTTCCTCGATGACGTCGAAATACCAATCGACAACGTCGTCGTTGGCGCGGGCGGCTTCAAGAAGCTCATGCAGGCCTTCGACCTCGAACGCTGCGGCAACGCGACCATGTCCATGGCGCAGGCTGCGGGCGCGCTCGATGAAGTCATCGGCTACGTGCAGGAGCGCAAACAGTTCGGCAAACCCATCATCGACTTCCAGGCTGTGCAGCTGCGGCTCGCCGAGATGCAGATGCAGGTCGACGCCGCGCGCCTGCTCATCCACCGTGCGATCTCCAATGCCGAGGCGGGCATGCCCAGCATCCAGGAAAGCTCGATCGCCAAGTGCTTCGCCAACGAGATTTCACGCACAGTCACAGGCAACGCCGTCCAGCTCATGGGCGGCTATGGCTACTCCAAGGAGTACCGCATCGAACGCCGCATGCGCGACGCCTGGGGCTGGGGCATCGCAGGCGGTGCCATCGATATCCAGAAGACCAACATCGCGAGCGCGATGGTGGGGAGGCGGTTTAATCAGCGGGCGAAGTAGCGCCAGCTTCGGGCGTATTGCACGCGCGATAATCGCTCAGTGCGTCGCCCATGTTGGTCGTCTTGGTCTCGAAACTCACGGCCCACCGGGGATCGGGATTCGCAGTCAGCAAACCCGACACAACCACGTCAGTTCGCGCTTCAAGCGCATCAAGCACCTCGAGCACTGCATCGCCAGATAACGAGTACGTGAACTCCGAGATCGTCTTTGAATGGGGGCCTCGGTAAACGGCTTCTCGATCTAACGCCCAGCTCTGGTCTCCGACTCGTAGCGTCATGTCGCGAGCGACGCCCGTTTGTCGGGCGCGGAAGCTGACGCGTAGCGTGTGGTCGCGATCCGTTGGCGGTTCCGGCATTGCTGTGAGTCGCCTACGAAAGTCTGCGATCTGCTCTGGCGACAACGATCCTGCCAGGTCTTTCTCAAGGCGATCCCAGTCAAGCTCTGCAAGTCGGACCGCGTGCGGTGGTCGGCGCGTAAACTCGAGACGGTTACCGTGTTTGGGTTGCTGCACGAGCGTGCATACCTGCGTCACCGAGCGGCTGAACACCCAGGGCTCCGCAAGGTCCGTAGCACCGCCGTCGCGATAGCGCCGAAGTAATGACAGCCACGCTTCGATCCGCTCGTTGAATCTCGATCGGCGCGGCAGGGGCGTACTCAGCGGATGAGGGCGGTTCTCGCTGTCCAGAAACAGCAAGTGTTTTTCGCCCTCAAGCAGCGTTATGCCGCAATCCCCGCTCGATATCGGACCACTGTAGTCGAGCGAACTCGATTCGTCCTTGAGCAACTCGAGCATGGCAAACCGACACCGCCTGAACGCACCGCTCCAGGATTGCGGGTCTTCAACCCACTCACAGTGGTCCACGATCGCGACCATGACGCGATCCGAATAGGTGAAGGCGTCTTCGAGCGCATCCAGCGGCATTGGGCAGCTCAAGGCGTGCGCCTTGGCAGCAATGCCCAAGATGACTAGCGCGGCGCGTTGCACGCCTGCTGTTGCTCGAGTGCGTCCACCATATCTGGCTATGCGGCCTCGCTGTCATCGACTGACCTGGGTTGCCGCTGTCGGCGAACAACCAGATACCCAAAAAAGATGGCGACACAAACAGCGAGGGAAGACCCAAACAGCCAACCACTGCCAAACGTAAGGACACAAATTACGATGGCGGGGCCCCACAGCAGGCTGACCAGCCAGTCGAGCGTGTTTTCACCCCTGATTTCTCGTCTGGCTTTCATCTGTGCTGGCCTCCTGCTTCAATGTAGACGCGAACCGATCGGGCGGGTTCCGTACGACCCATCGTGGCAGACAGACTCTCCAAGTACGCGACGCCTCGGCTGGGGCATCGCCGGCGGTGCTATCGACATCCAGCAAACCAACCTCGCGAGCGCGATGGTGGGGCGGCGGTTTAATTAGCGGGCGACCTGAGGCAGTTCCACTAAGGCAAGTCACCCACCGGCCCGAGCGTCAACCTCGACAGCGTGGCTACTGCATTGCCGCCCGATTGATCGGTGTTGACCATGAATCCCACACCCGTGATTTCGGCAAGCGTTCTATTCGGCCAGAATTGAGCAAACACCGACCGTAGATCCACCTGGTATGTGACCCAAGTTCCAAGCGGCGTCTCAGGGCCCGCAACGACAAAGTGCGGGAACCCATGGACGAACGACAATTCACCCGGCGCGAGATGGTTGGCCCAGACGAGCTCGAACCACTCTGTGCGCCCGCGCAGATCGCGCGTGGTAACGAACAAACGAGCTGACTTGTCATCGCCGCCGGGAAGATGGTCGCAAACCACATTTTCGACCGCTTGGTCTACGCGCCAGGTCCATCGCAGGAAGGGATGCGTGGTGGCATCGATCAGCGTGTGCCGGAACAGGATGGAACTGGAGCCATCGGCGACCCCTTGGATCGCTCGCACGCCGCCTGGGTCAATGAGCGAGTAGCGCGTTGCACCACCAAAAACCTTGTGGGACCAGCCGCTCGGCAACGGCGACAGGCTCTCGAGTCCGTCGAGTTGCAGTAAGTCGACAGCGCCTGCCGCAGCGCTCGATATTGCGGGCGCGCTGACAGGCCCAAAGGGCTCTGCGCCCAACGCCCACTTTGTGCGCCGGTATCGCGAGAGCGGATTGCTGAGGCTCCTACGTGTGCGGACCTTGGACCGGATGTCCGGCGCGTCACACGGCGTTTGAATCGTGTCGCGGCCCTGAACGTCCTCACGGGAACGGTCGCCGGCGCAGCTTGAGAGCACAGCGCCAAACGCCACGGCTATCAACATGCTCGCGGAGGAAATACGGCTCACTGACTGTCCGCAATCAACTGGCGGATGGCAGCCTCTACCGCGGCGGGCCGTTCCGCGTGCGGGGCATGGCCGACATCACTCAATATTGTTAGCGACGCATTGGGCACCCGACGCGCCGCTTCTCGCGAAGACTCGACCTGGAGCAGCACATCCTTGTCGCCGTGGATGATCCGAACCGGGACCGACAAGGACGGGAGTGTGTCGCGAAAGTGATCGACAGTCCGGCTGACGAAGCCCGCGCGAACATGGCTCGGCACCACCATGTTGGTCGCCACAATGAACGCAAACAGTGTTGGCTCAACGGGCTGTGCGGTAATGGCACGACCTGCAGCAAGCGTAGCCTGGACGTTGGTCGCGAGATCGTCGGACATCATGCCCGGGCCAAACTCTGCAAACGCGCGGCCGAAGTACTGGCCGTCCGGCGAGAGCTTGTGCGCAGCACTCAGGAACAGGATGCCGCCAAGGGCATCGTCGCCATGGTATTGCAGATAGTCCCCAGTCAGGACACCACCGATCGACCAGGCTACGACGATGGGATTTTTGGCATTGCTGCCCCCGATGACAGCATCCAGGTCGGCGGCAAAGAGTGTGCCGTCGCTATAGGGCGCGAGACCAGCTGGCTTGTCTGAGTTGCCGTGCCCGCGATTGTCGAATGTGATGAGCCGGAAGTCCTGCGCGAGTTGTCCGGTGACTTGTGGGATCCAGGCGAGGTGACTTTGAGAGAAGGCGTGCACAAAGATGATGGCGCGTTCTTCCGTATTCCCCCACTCCTGGACGGCGATTCTGGCGTTATCACCGCCTTCGACGAAGTAGGCGCGTGTGGGCGCGGGAACTCTAAACGGTTCAGCAGAAGCGTCTGTCTCTGCGGCAACAGCGCCCGAAGGACGCACAGCAAGTAGCACGGTGATGGCAACGACGAGCATGGTAAGTCGGGGATTCATGTTGGTGTCTCCTTCGAATCGGGTGGGAATGCTGCGCGTCGCCTCTTGTAGGCAGACCACGCGCCGAGCACGTTGAACAGCAGGAAGATCGGCACGACCAGCGATGGGGCAAGCACCATGGGAAAGCGCAGGATGGGTGCCGAAGAATGCGGGCCGAGGTAGTCGTAAACGGCGAGAGGACCCGGCAGACCCGACTGGATCGCGATGCCACCTGGAACAAGGATGATCAGGAGCCCCGTGAGGTGCCAGATCACCAGAGCGTCTGATGAGATCGTGCCCCGCTTCGCCGGACCAAAGAGGATCAGCGCGCTCAGGCCGAAAACGAGGTCTGTCAGCCCGACGGCATACTCCATGTGGTGGGGGAACTGGCCCTGCAGCGTCCGGATCAGCGTGCCTGCGGCAGTGACACGCAGCGCCTGTATGGCAACTAACCAGTGATCGGGTGTCGCTGCCGCAACATCGATGACGGCAGACCGCAACGCGGATAGGAGCAATAAGACGGCCACGACGACAAAGACCACGGCCGGCAACCAGAGGCCCGGCAGGCTCGCGAGGAACCCAGGATGTTCGTAAGCCCCGGTGAGTGCGAGCCACGTGCTGGCGCCGCCGATCGCGGACAGTGAGAGCGTGAAGACCACGGCACTACCTCGGCGATGAGCAGCAGCGAAGATTCGCCAGAGAAATGCAGCTTGAAGCGCAAACAGGACGTAGATGGTGGAGAAATATTGCACCAGTTGCCCCTCAGAAAGCGGTCTGCCATGCGCGCATACGCGAGGTCGTGCACACCGCCGGTTCGCCCACCTGAGCGAATAAAAGAACGTTCGTTTTTTTATGAGCCAAAATTTTTTCTCTACCCAAGTTGCTTCAATGTGGCGTCGACGACATCAGCGATCATCGCGACCGGCGCACGCGATCGGACCATGGCAGACAGCCCATAGAAACTCGCCGCCAATGACGCACCCAGCGTCTTTGGATCAACATCCTCGGCGATCTCCCCGTGTGACTGCGCATTCCGCAGCGCGTTCCGAAATGCCTTGCCGTGGCGACGCATGTTCTGGCCGACCATTTCCGTGATCACCCCACCATCCTCACCGAATTCGACGGCCGTGTTTGCGATGAAGCACCCGTTGCAAAAGCTGCCGTCCCGGGCAGCACCCAGGATCGACTTAAAGAAAGCCTCAAGTTCGGCGCGCCCGGCGTGCCTGGACTCCAAGGGTCCGAAAAAAGCGTGGTTCTGGGTTCGGGCGTACTGGCGCAAAGCGGCTTCGTACAGCTGCGCCTTGTCGCCAAACGCCTGGTAAAGGCCGGCATTCGCAACGCCCGTGTGCTTGGCGAGGTCACGCATGGACGTGTCGGCGAACCCCTTTTCCCAAAACAAAGTCAGTGCGCGGCCCAGGGCTTCTTCCTCATCGAACTCTCGTGTACGCGGCATGCCATTCTCTCCGTTCAGGAACATATTAAGAACGATCGTTCTTTATTTCAAGTAGAGACTGTCACCCTATTAGGTAGCCTCTATCGGGACAGATAAGACTTCACAAGCGGATCAATAACTTCATACACATCCGCCTCGTCGCGCCTCAGGAAATCCTTGGCCAGCAGCACATCGACAGCCTGGTTCATCGACGATGCGGCCATACCCGCAGCGGCCAGAAACTCCTTCGATGTCGGCCTTGAGGTCGGGCGCCGGGCCAGCGCGGCGAGCACCGCACGCTGATTCGTCGACAGCGTGCTCAACGCCAGGTGGATCTCGTGGCGTTCTTTTTCGAGCAGGCTGTCCCAGAGCGCGGTGACGTCGGCAGGCTTCGGCGGATTGCGATGCCGCCAAAGCTCCAGGCAAAGCAAATTGACGTAGAAGGGATGCCGATCGGTGACCTCGAGAATGCGTTCTGCGGCATCGTCACGCAGCTGCTTCTGCCAGCGCGCCTTGGCCGCGTCCGCGAAATAGGCGTGGTAGTGCTCGGCAGCAATACGCCCCACATTGAGCCGCCTGCAGAGCTTGTAGAGCGGTCGCTTCCGGTTCTCGAACATCTGCTGCAACAGCGTGCGCTCGCTGCCCAGGAACACGAAGCTCGTGGCCTTAGTGCGCTGCGCCACATTACGAATGGCGCCCTCGATCGCGTGCTGCCGGTCGATGAGTGCAATCTGCTGAAACTCATCGAGGATGAGCACAGCACGGCGACCGTAGGCTTCAGCGGCGCGATCCAATGCAAGTAGCACTTCGTTGATGCTGGCGGCGGAAGGCTCGGCCGTGAACAGCTCGATAGAGATGCCCTTGCTGCCCAGCGTCACTTTGGGCTTGAAGGCATCGAAGATCTCGAGCAGCGCTTCCATGGCCTTGCGCCGCTTCGGCACGAACTGCGCCGTGAGCCGGCCCACAGCATCGCGAATCGCCTTGTCGAGCGTCGTGATGTTGTGCACCACGAACAAATCGACGCTCTCCGTATGCACTTTGACGTTTCGCTTGCGCCCAAGCTCAAGCGCAACCTGGCTCACGAGGCTCGTCTTACCGAACCGCCTGATGCCCATGATCCAGGTGTGCGAGCCGGCGAGGATGTTTTGCGCCAGTTCCGTGCGCTCCGTATGTCGATTGCAAAACGCCGCCCCCGTCGCAATGCCAATGGGGAACAGTGTGTCGCCGATACGTGATGTTACGGTTGGCATCGTGGGTACTCCCTACGTCCAAATTGCCATTTCGTTACCTACGATTCATAACTAATGTTTCATATTATATGAAATATTTTCGCGACGCGCTTGGCAGACGATCGGCCAGCGCTTTGACACGCGCATCGACGCGTCTCACCATGCGGCCATGATCCTGCGCTGCCTATTCGCGCTCTGGTGCTTCTTGCTCGTCGATGGGGCGACAGCAAACGAATGCGAGGTGTCGCTCGTCGTGCTCGGGGCGGGGCAGGACGCCGGCGCACCGCAAATCGGCAATCCTGCCGACCCTGGTTGGCAAGACCCGGAGCTGCGGCTCACCGCCACGGCGCTGGCGCTGGTCGACCACGAAAACGACAAGCGCTACCTGTTCGAGGCAACACCGCACCTTACCGCGCAGCTGCAGCGACTCGACAGCATGGCACCGTCGGCAGCGCCCGGGCTGGGCATCGACGGCATTTTCATCACCCACGCCCATATCGGCCACTACGCGGGGCTCATGTTCCTGGGCCGCGAAGCGGCCGGCGCTCGAGAGGTTCCCGTTTGGGTGATGCCACGCCTCGCCAACTACCTGCGCCGCAATGGCCCCTGGTCGCAGCTCGTCGCGCTCGAGAACATCCAGATTACCGAGTTGGCCCAGGGCACAACGAAGACACTTGCGGGCGGCATCACGGTAACGCCGCAGCTCGTGCCGCACCGCGACGAGTTCTCAGAAACGGTGGCCTTCGTCGTCCGAACGAACGGTCAGTCATTCCTGTTTGTCCCCGACATCGACAGCTGGGACACGTGGGAGGAGGACTACGACACGGCGCTCGAAGACGTCATCGCAAGCGTCGACTATGCGTTCCTGGATGCGACCTTCTTTGACGACAACGAACTGCCGGGTCGCGACATGAGCAAGATCCCTCACCCGCGCGTGGCCGCCACGATGCAACGTCTGCAACACCTGCCTGACGCGGCTCGTTCACGCGTCCACTTCATTCACTACAACCACAGCAACCCGATCCGCGATCCCGCCTCGGCCGCGACGCAACACGTTCTCGACCGCGGTTTCAGCATCGCGCGCGAAGGCGACCAGCTCTGCCTCGCGGTACAAAATTGATCCCATTCGCTCATATGTGACACACTGAGAGCGCGTGTGCAGGGGGAGAGTGGGGATGCCTGTCCTGCAAACAATACGCAGTCTCTGGAAACGACCCTGGATTCGGGTGGGACTGTTTGGCGCGCTGTTCGCCTTCTTCGTGCGACTGTTCGACGGACGTAACTGCTCTGTCACGCTCAGCACACCCGATCTTGCGAATTTCTTCGTGCCGCCCGACGCGTCGACAGGGTTCTACGGCGCAGAGCAACTGCGCACGTTGTTCGAACCCATCGCGCAGTCCGGACGCTCGTATTACGCGTTTACCCAGGTCACGCTCGACCTGGTATTCCCAGTGTTCTATGTGCTCGCACTCGTTCTCGCGTTGCGATGGATATTCCCGGCGGGACACCGTTGGCGCATGGTCGCGCACGTGGTGCCGATTGCGGCCGGTGTCGCGGACCTGCTCGAGAACGTCACCACGGCCTGGATCGCCTGGCAGGGTGACTACGGCAGCGCGATTGGCGCAGCAGCGGGCGTCTTCACAGGCATCAAGTGGATCGCGCTAGTCCTCTCGCTCGCGTTGCTCGTGCTCGGCTACCTCATCGTGCACACGAGCCGTTCGCGCAGGCTTCTGCAGCACCTGTTCTTCATTCGCATCCCGTTTCTGCTGGGCCTGCTTGTGGTCGCGCTGTCGGTGCTGGGCCAGAGCCAGCAGTGCGAGGCGCCCTCGGCGAAACCCACGGGCCTTGCCACGGTGCAAAACCTGCTCTCGGTCGACAACACGATCCAGTATGGCTTCGCAGTCTTCTGCGCGTTCATCGCCTGCGCCGTTATCATCTTTTCGGGGACACACCTTTGGCGCCTGGCGCAAAAGCGCATCGGCATCGAGCCCATGGGTCTCGACCCGCAGGCACCCGACACCCTGGAGACACGGCTGCTGTTCGGGCTGTCCGCATTTGTACTCGCCCTACCCTTGTTGCTGCAGCTTGGCATCGACGGTGAGGGCTCGATATTGCTGGGCGCCGTCTCGGGCATCTTTGGTGCGATCGCGACGCTGTTGATCGTCTACGTCCTGCGCAATGTACTGCTGGGACGCCTGACGTCACGCTACACCGATACGGCCTTCAAGCAGTTGCGCGAGACCGCCGCAACACAGCTCGAAGCACCTGTAAGCCGAACGCTGCATCGTATCGTCGGGCCCGGCTTTGATATCTGCGACGAGAACGGCAACCCAACAGGCCGGCTCTTCCGCGGCCACGCACTCGCCGCCGCCGTGGCTCTGGCGCTCGCGGTTGGTTACGCCATCGGCGGCAACGTGCTAAACCCGATCCGCGCGCTGCCGTCGTTGCTCGACGTGCCGCCCATCGCCTACGTCATGCTGCTGATCGCGTTCATCTGCATGCTGTTTTCGAACCTGACGTTCCTGCTCGACCGCATCCGCGTGCCCGTCGTGCTCGCGTTCGCGGCCTGGCTCGTGTTCTGGGGCAACTTGCCTGGCACCTGGTACGACACGCAGCACTACTTCGATGTCACCTTCGTACCAGAGGGCGACGCAGCGCCACCGAGCATCGCGCGTGCCTTCGACCAGCGCACCACGCACGCGGGCAACGGCCCCATCGTGGTCGTGGCGGCGGCAGGCGGCGGCATCCAGGCCGCAGGTTGGTCGGCCGTCGTACTCGAAGGTCTGCACAAGGAACTGACGAGTACGTTTACGGACTCGATCTACCTCGTCAGCGCGACATCAGGCGGCAGCGTTGGCGCCTACTTTTTCATCGAGGCACTTCGTGCCGATGCACTCGCGCGCGAAGACTCAGACCGGCCCGCCCCCGTCAGCACGCAGCGCGACAAGTACGTGGGCTTCAGCATCACCCAAAGCCAGCTCAGCCAGGCGCGCGTTGATCGTGGCATCCAATACCTGGACCAGGTGCCCAAAGCCGCCATGGCGTCAAGTCTCGAGGCGACGGCCTGGGGGCTCGTGTTCCCGGACCTGCGACGGCTCGCCACGCCGTTCCTCGCCAGCGACAACCCGCGAAGCAGCGCGCAGGACCGCGCCTGGGCCATCGAGCAGGCCTGGCACCGGTGGCGCAGCTGCATGGTGACGGACACCACCGTCTACTTCGACGACATGGAGCAAAACCCCGACTGTCGTCGCGCCCTGTCCGAAAGCCCGCCGCCAGCGCGCCTGTCCGACTGGTGGCAGCTCGCCGCCGAGGGCGTGCTGCCCGGCGTGATCCTCAACGGCACCGTGATCGAGAATGGCGAGCAGTTTCTGGCGAGCAGCCTGGACCTGCGCGCGCTCGACCTGTCGCGCGAGAACCGCGCCAGCTTCGCCGCGCCCGAGCGCTGGACGCTGGGTGAATTCGACCCGGCGCTCTGCGAGCACTACCCACCGCCCGTTGATGCCGAGCGAGTCGCATTGCGGACCACGAACCGCCGCGCCAAAGCGGGTACCGATATGAGTGCACCTGATCCCTGCGCCAGCCCGATGCGGTTCGTCGACATGCGCGCGGTGACCGCAGCACGGCTATCGGCCACCTTCCCCTACGTGACGCCCGTGGCGCGCGCACGCATTCGTCGCGATGACAGCGACTACGAAGGCGGCATGGCGGACCCCGACAACGGCCCGCGCGTTGACACGCCGCCCTGGCACGTCGGTGACGGCGGCTATTTCGACAACCCGGGCTCGGTCGCCGTGTTCCGCTGGATTGAAGCGGTGCGCGAGATCGAATCGCGCCGTGGCGGCAACGCGCAGCGCCCAATCCTGTTTATCCAGATCAACCCGTTCCCGGCCAATCCCGCACGCAGCGTGCCCGAGGAGGGTCAGGGCTGGCAGGCCGCGCTGCTTGGGCCACTGCAGGGCATGCTCAGCGTGCGAACCTCGTCACAGCTCGCGCGCAGCGACCTCGAGCTTTCGATGCTGGAAGCCATTCGCGGACCCTGCTTCGAGGCCGTGGAGTTTCGACCGCCTTACGAGGCCAACCGCGCCGACCCGCCATTGTCCTGGGAGCTGTCGCGCGCTGACCGAGCCCGTCTCGCCGAGGACTGGCAGGACGCGCGCAACCAGGACACGGTGGCTTACCTCAAGCGCACCTACTTCAACGGTCGGCCGGTGCGCTGCGGCCCCTAGCCGTCTGAAGGCTCCCGCTCGAGCTCGCGAAACGCGTCGAACACCCAGCGCCGCATCGCGAGCACCAGCGTCGTGCCGCGCCGTTCGCCGGCGGGCAGGCGGCGTTCTTCCCAGGTCGCGTCGTCAAACAGCTCGCCGACCGACTCGAGCTTTTCGCGCAACAAAGCTTGCCCCTTTGCAGAAAGCATGCCGTTTTTGGCAACGCGAATCGCACCTTCCTCATTGAAGTCGTGCGCGAAGAAGTCCGTCTGCACGTGCTCGGTGAAGTAGCGCTCCATGTCGCCACCGGGCCGCCACTGGAAGTTGTTGGCGACCAGCAGGCGTACCCGGTCACCGGGTAGCAGCTCGATCAGATTCATACGGTCCAGTCGCCGCAGGTAGCGAAGCCCGTCGGCACGGCTGACGTCGTAACGCACGAGGATGTCCTCGAAGTTCCAGAAGTTGAGCAGGCAGTAGGTTACGAGCAAAAAGCGCGTGTCCGAGATGATCTCCTGCTCATGCTCGGGCGGTAGCTGCTCCAGGCGCGGGCGCTGCGACTCTGCGCGGCTTGAGAGCTCGCCCAGATCGAGCTCAAGCACGTTGCACACGGCATCGAGACGCTTCAGCGAGAAGTTGCCCGTGGAGAACATGTGCTTGACCGCGGACTCCGACAGCGAGAGCCGCAGCGCCAGCTCGCGGTAGGTCAGCCCCTGGGCTTTGAGCTCGCGCTTCAGCGTGGCGACGATACGGGTGGAAACACTCATGCTCACAGAATAGTACAAAAATATTGTACTTATAGTCGGTTTTGACTGACTTTTCAGAAAATGGTTGCAGCTAACGCCACCGATTCCTAGCGTGGTTCCCGACCCAACCGAGAGGAGTCGAAACCATGAACTTGATCCGACGAATCACCGCTACGGTGTCATCCAGCGTGGACCGCGCCGTAAGCCGCGTAGAAAACCACGACGCCATTGTTGAGGCCGCACTGCGCGATACGCGCCAGGCCGCATCCCGAGCGCGGGTTCGCCTGCGCCGCCTGCAACGCGACGGCGAACGCCTGCAGCAGCGCCATGATGCGCTGGGCGTGGCCATAGAACGCTGGGGCGAGCGCGCCCGGGTTGTCGCAGCCGAGGACGAGGCGAAAGCCCTGGCCTGTGTGCGCCGTCGGCGCGACTGCGAACAGCAACGCACGGCACTCGCGTCCGCCATTGAAAACCACGCCGTAATCGAAAAGCGCATGGCCGAACAGGTCCGCCAGATCGATGGGCGTATCGAAGACGTCATGCGCCAGCGCAACGAAATGCGTTCGCGCCAGTCTGTGGTCGAGGCCATTCGCGCCGTCGAGCACATGGACGACGGCGCGCGTGTCGACCTCGAGGAGACCTTCGACCGCTGGGAGATCCAGCTTGGCGAAACTGAAATCCTGTCCGAGGCCGCAACACCCGTTGACGTGCTCGAGTCCGAGTTCCTCGCCGAGGAAGATGACGCCGCGCTGCGCGCCGAGCTCGATCTGATCCTGTCTGACGACACGGAGGACCAGTCATGACCACACACGTATATACGGCCCCGCAACGGCCGCCTACCGAGGCGCCCCCGGCACGAAGCCCGGGTGTGCTCGAAAACGCCATGCGCTCGATCCGCGACCTGGCCTCGCTCAGCGAGATCCTGCGTCTTGCGGGCGCTGCGGCGCTCATCGTGTCGATGGCCGTCTACCTGCTGCAGGGCTGGCACAACGGCAACGACATCGACCGTTACCTGAAACTGCTGACGCAAACGGGGCTGCTTGCCGGCGCTGGTCTGCTCGTGGGGCAGCTCTTGCGCGAGGCGCGAGGCGCCCGCGTGTTGTTTGGCCTCGCGTTGGCGTCGGTACCCGTCAACATGACCGTGCTCGCCGCACTCATCTATTCGCAGGTGCAGTGGGACGGTGCACTCGGGCAGTACCCGGGGTTCGCCACCTGGCAGGTCGTCGATCCTGTCGCGTTCTCGATTGTGGCGCCTATTGCCTTCGTGACCCTGATTGCGGTTACCGCGTTCAGCTTCGCCGTGCTTGCACGCGCCCAGTGGCGCCAGCTGACCTGGCCATTCCTGGCCATGAACGCAGCGCTGCTGCTGCCCGTGCGTGACTCGATTGTGGCGGGCGTTCTGGCACTGGCAACCGCGGGCTGGGCTGTCTGGCACCTGCGTCGCCTGTACCAGGCGAACACCGTGCTGCACACGACCGAAGGCACGTTCGCCATGGTCTGCTTCGCGATTGCGCCGGCCATCCTGCTCATGCGCAGCGGCTACTTCTACGAGATCGACAGCCTTATGTCGGCCGTACTGGCTTTCGCCGCCTTCGTCGCACTGCGTCAGACGCGCCGTGTTCCCGAGCGCGGTGAGACTGTGGCGCTGCTGCTCGAGGTCTGCATGATCGGCGTGGCTGCCGCTGCCGCATTGGCTGTCGGCAACCTTGTCGACATCGTGTTGCCGGACGGTTTGCCTGCCATCGCATTCGCCGTCGTCTTCGCGGGCCTGTCGTTCGATCTCTACCGAGGCACCAACAGCCCCCGCCTCGCTGCGGCGCTGTCATTCGGCGCCACAGCGATCCTGGGCCTCTGCGCGATGATCGCGCTCCTGATGGATACGAGTGTCGTCATGGTCCTGCTCTGCATGGCCATCGCAGGCGCCATGGTCGCCTGGGGCATCGTCGCCAAGCGTCCGACGGCCACCACGCTGGGGGTTCTCACGCTTGTGGGCTCGCTGCTCGCCGGTATCGAACCCATCGTTGGCCTGTTCGTCAGCGGCGGCTGGATCACACTCGCCATTGTCGGTGGCACGGCCATCGTCGGCGCCTCATGCGTGGACCGTTTCGGTCCCGCGTTGATGAACAAGAGGAAAGCGTCATGAATCGTGTCACCACGTTCCTTGCTGCAATTGCGGTCATTACGACCACGGGATGCAGCACCTGGTTTGGCGACAACCTGTACGGCCAACGCCGCGCGGGCAGCTCGACGAGCCTCGTGGGCTACCTCTACCCCGAGGGCGAAATTCCGCCTGACGTGACCGAGAGCGTGCCGCACCTGCAGCTGCCGCTCAAAGTCGGACTGGCATTCGTACCCGCACGCAATCAGAGCTACCTCGGGCCGAGCGCTTCGGACCGCCTGCAGATCCTCGAAGGCGTGCGCGCGCAGTTTGAGGGTCTCGACTACGTCGATGCGATCACGGTCATTCCCGAGACGTATCTGCGTGGGGCTCAGGGCGTCTCGGGCATGCAGCAGGTCGCACGGGTGTTCGACGTCGACGCCATGGCACTGATCTCTTACGACCAGGTCACGACAACGAGCGAGAACGCGCAGTCAATCCTGTACTGGACCATCGTGGGCGCCTACGTGATCGAAGGTACCGACCACGACACGCGCACCTTCGTCGACCTCGCTGTTATCGATGTGGCGACCAGCAAGCTGTTGCTGCGTGCGCCGGGCTTTGATGAACGTCGCGGTGACGTCACGCTGATTCGTCAAGACGCGTCGCTGCGACGCAATAGCGGCAGCGCGCTCAAGCTTGCCAGTGAGCGCATGCAGTCCAACCTGGCCGTCGAGCTCGTCGCGTTCGAGGAGCGTCTCAAGTCAGAGCCCGAAGACGTCAAAGTCTCCTGGCGCAGCGGCGGCGGGGCGATCGGGTGGCTGAGCCTCGCGCTGGTCTCGGCATTACTCATGCGGCGCAGGCGCAGCCTGGCCTGACCCCGCCGGGCCCCGGCATCGCGTTCACGCGGTGTCGGGGTCACCGGCTCGCAGACCGCCGAAGTTGCGACCTGCGTCGTGTTGCGGTGACGCAAGCCTGTTAGTCTCTTTCCTTACCGGTCGATGGGGATTGTCCGGTACACCAAAACGATTGATAGAGCGGGGCATGCTTGCACCCGCACAGGAATATTGGGGAGAGACTATGTTTCGCTTTGCATCGGTATTGTCACTGGTGGCGTTCACACTGATCGTCGCACCCAGCGCTCTCGCGCAGGAAGGCGAAGAACTCACCGAAGCGCAGCAGATTTACGCGAGCCTCGAATTTTCGGAAGGCCCCGGCACGTTCGACGTGACGTCGCGTGCGGAGATCGATCTTCCCGAAGGCTACGACCGGCTTAGTGCCGAAGACACGGCCAAGCTCATGGCGCTCTACGAGAACCCAACGTCGACCAAGGAGTTCTACGTCGCCCCGACCGACGAGCGCTGGTTCTCGGTGTTCAGCTATGACGACACGGGCCATATCAAGGACGACGAAGAGATCGACGCCGGTGATCTGCTCAGCTCCATCCGCGAAGGAACCGAGTACAGCACCCGCGAGCGTCGCGAGCGTGGCTGGCCCGAGATGACGATTGTCGGCTGGCAGTCTCAGCCCAGCTACAGCAACGCGACCAATCGCTTGTCGTGGGCCATCATTGGTGAGTCGGCTGGACAGCAGATCGTAAACTACAACACGCGCCTGCTGGGCCGCACGGGCGTGATGTCGGCAACACTGGTTGCCGCACCCGATGATCTCGATACGGCCATTGCAGAGTTCGAGACGATGCTGGAAGGCTTCCGCTACAAGCCGGGCAACCTCTACGCCGAGTACAAGGAAGGCGACAAGCTCGCGACCTATGGTTTGGCCGCACTCGTCACGGGCGGTGCCGCCGCTGCTGTGGCCAAGGGTGCCGGCAAGGGTCTGTTCAAGGCGATCGGCCTCGGCATCCTTGCGTTCTTCGCTTTCTTCGGTCGCATCTTCAAGAAGCTGTTCTCACGCAACACCGAGAGTGCCTGACTATCTGCTGCTCCGAACGGACCTGCTGGTCCTCGGGCTGGCGGTCACGCTGTACGTCGTTGACTGTGGCCGCCTGATCTCAACGCGCGAGCTACTGCTGGCCGGCACGGCCGGCGGTGGCTGGCGCGCGATCACGCCCGACCGCGGCTTCCTTTTCAATCGTCGCCACGCCGTGTTTCCAGGTCTCTTCGACCCGGGCACGGCGTTGTTGCGACTGGCCTGGCCCGCGACCGCCGGCGACAACGATCAAACGCGCACGGCCGTGCAAGATCTCGTGGCACGCCTCGCGTTGCCCCGCCGCCTGTGCCGCGTCCTGTTCCTGCTACTATTCGTTGGGCTGCCCGTCGCCTTCTACGTACCCAAAGACCGGCTCGCGCTGGCCGTTCTGTTCCTGACCGTTTACGCCTCTGTGCTCGTGCTCGCGATCTGGTTGTTTGTCCGGCGGCGCGCACTGGGCCTCAAACTGGGCACCACCGCACTGTTGGCTTTTGAGATTCTCGTCTGCCTGCCCTACGCGCCCAATCTGCACCGCAAACTGTTCGAGAAGGCCTGGCAGGCGCGCGAACGCGACCCGCTCACCGCCGGCGCCGCGCTGCTGTCGGCGCCCGCACAGGACACACTGACGCAGTACCTAAAGACTGCGAGTGATCGACTCACGACGGACGCGCCCGGCCTCGAGGCCTGGCAGCAAAGACTGGAGCAACGCTCATGAGCACGGCAGAACTCATCGTCATCGGCTTGGGCGGTGTCGTCGGCTACCTGGTTGTGTCCTTCGTCATGAACCAGCAAAAGCCCGACGCACCTGTGTTCGAGGGCAAGGCCTGGCATCAGATTCTGGACGTATCGCCGGTCGCAACACCCGAGCAGATCGAAGCTGCGTTTGCCGAGCGACAGCGCGAGCTCGATGCTGCCGCACCCAGCATCATGACGGACGTTGAAGAGGCCGCTGATGCGCGACTGCGCGCACAGCTCGAAGGGGCCAAAGAAGAAGGTCTGGCGTCAGTTCGCTGACGCGCCTGCGTCAGTCATTCCACCAGGGCGAGTCTGACCAGGGCCGCAGGTCCAGCTCATGCGTCCACGCGGAGCGGTGCTGGTGCGCGAGTTGGTAATACGTCTCGGCGACTTCTGCGGGCAACAGCAGACCATCCTTATCGAGACCGCGGTGTTCTCGAAGCTGCTGATAGCGTTCGGGGCCTAGCATCTTGCCGAGCGTATCGGGCGCGTCGACGGGGCCGTCGATAATGATGTGCGCGACATGAATGCCCTGCGGTGCAAACTCCGCGTTCAGGGTCTGGCAGAGCATGCGCCGCCCACCCATCGCCGCGGCATGGGAATGCTGGCCCGCATTGCCACGCACAGCCGCCGTTGCCGAAGTAACGAGCAAGCTGCCTTCGCCCCGTGCGGCCATGAGCGGCAACGCCGCAGACGCGACGCGAAACAAAGCGAACGTCGCCATGCGCCAACCGAGCTCGAACTGCTTGTAGCTCGTCTCCACAAGCGCCCGGTTACCGATCTGCGCCCCGAGGTTGAAGACGATGACGGCGATGGGCCCGATGTCACGTTCAACGTCTTCGATGAGCGTTTCGATGGCACCGTCCTGCGTCGCATCGAGCAGGCGGCCAGAAGCCGCGCCGCCCTCGGCCTCAATGTCAGCGACGAGCCTGGCAAGACCGGCCTCGTCGCTGCGCCGGCAAAGCACCGCATGGTAGCCCTCGCGCGAAAAACGCGAGCCAACCGTGCCGCCAATACCGGCGCCAGCGCCAACGACGAGACAGACGCGTGTCATGAGCGCCGGTTAGTCGCTGGACGCGACGTCCTGTGCGCTCTCGGCCATGCCGAAGATCTTGAGCGCGAACGCGTAGTTGTGGGCGCGCTCCTTGAGACGCTCAAAACGCGCCGCAGAACCCGAATGACCGGCACCCATGTTCATCTTCATGATGAACGGGCCGCCCTGGGCTTCGTCACGCAAGCGCGCAACCCACTTGGCCGGCTCCCAGTAGGTGACGCGGTAGTCGGTCAGGCCACCCGTCGCCATGATGGGCGGGTACTCGACGTCGCTCCGGATGTTGTCGTAAGGCGAGTAAGCGGCAATGTCGTCGTAAGCCTCGGCGCTGTTGATTGGGTCACCCCACTCCACCCACTCGGGCGGCGTGAGCGGCAGTTCGGCGTCGGAGATCGTGTTGATCACGTCGACAAACGGCACTGCAGCAATGACACCACCGAACAGGTCCGGGCGCAGGTTCACGGCCGCACCCACGAGCAGACCGCCCGCCGAACCACCGTAGATGACAGTCTCGCCTTCGCGGCCATAGCCGCGCGCCTGCAGCGCTTCGGCCGCAGCCGTGAAGTCCGTGAAGGTGTTCATCTTTTTGCCGAGCTTGCCGTCGAGGTACCACTGGCGACCCTTGGCCGCCCCGCCGCGGATGTGTGCGGTGGCATAAACAACGCCGCGATCCACAAGCGACAAAATGCTCGTGCTGAAGCCCGCGTCGATCGTCGCGCCGTAGCTGCCGTAGCCGTAAAGCAGCAGCGGCGACGTGCCATCGACAGGCGTGTCTTTGAGTCGCAGCACGGTGACGGGCACCTGCGCGCCGTCATCGGCCTCGATGTCGAAGCGCTCGACGACGTAGAGCGACGGATTATGACCGCTGGGCACTTCCTGCGTCTTGCGCAGCGTGCGTTCACGCGTCTTCAGGTCGTAGTCAAAGGTTTGCTCGGGCGTCGAGGGCGACTCGTACACAAAACGAATCGTATCTGTGGCGTACTCGTAACCGCTGCGCAAACCGAGGTCGTAGGCGGCCTCAGGGAAGTCGATCTCGAAACCGTTGTCACCGTTGTAGTCCGTGACAACGATGCGCGGCAGCGCGTTCGCGCGCTCGATGCGCACCATCCAGTCCTCAAGCGGTACGAAACCGAGGACATAGGTGCCGAGCTCATGCGGCAGCCAATCTTCCCAGTTGTGGCGGCCGGGGCTCTTGATCGGCGCCCGTACGATCTTGAAGTCGATTGCGCCACCGGCATTGGTCTGGATGTAGAAGTGCTCGCCGTTGTGGCCTGCGTAGTAGAGCTCGTCTTCGGCGCGCGGCGCGATGATCGTGGGCGCGGTACCCACGGGCGCATCGGCCTTCAGGAAGTGGACCTCTGACGATGTGCTCTTTCCGGACGAGATGAAGACGTACTCGCCGCTCTGCGACAAGCCGACGCCGAGGAAAAACGTGTCGTCCTGCTCTTCGTAAATCAGCTCGTCATCGGCCGAGTCAGTACCCAGTACGTGACGCCGCACGCGCTTGGGCCGCTGGTTTTCGTCTCGCTGGGTGTAGAAGAACGACTTCGAGTCGGGCGCCCAGACGGCCTCGCCATCGGTCGAACCAACGGTCTCGGCGAACTCCTCGCCCGTATCGATGTTGCGCACGCGAATGTCGTAGTACTCGGAGCCCAACGTGTCGACGCCGTAGGCTATGAGGGTGTGGTCGGGGCTGTGCGCAACCTCTTCGATGCTGAAGAACTCGTTGTCTCCGGCTTCGCTGTCACCGTCGAAGAGGATGGTCTCGTCGCCACCGTCACGCGGCGTCCGCGCAAAAATGGGGTAGTTGCCACCTTCGCGGTAACGTACGTAGTACGCGTACTCGCCATCGACCTGCGGTACTGAGCTGTCGTCTTCCTTGATGCGCGCGCGCATTTCCTCGAATAGCTGGTCCCGCAGACCGGCCAGCTCATCGGTGGCGGCCTCGTAGTAGCCGTTCTCCGCCTCGAGATGCTGCAGGATCTCGGGCTTCAGCGTCTCGGGTTCGCGCAGAACCGTCTGCCAGTTGTCGTCGCGCATCCAGGCGAAGTTGTCGACACGGGTCTTGTCGTGCTGCGTGAGCTCAACGGGTCGCTTCTCGGCGACGGGAGCCTTGGCGTCAAAATCGGCAAACGGTGCCTTGCGGCTCGGCAGGGTGCTGGCGGTGGCGCTGTCCATCGCATCCTCTTCGGTATCTGTCGCACGGTCTCCGCAGGCGGCGAGCGCGACACACGAGGCTGCAATGAGAAGGGTCGTGAGCAGGCGGTTCGGCTGGATCATGGGAGCTCCGTACACGGGGTATGGCAGCTCGTGATTTTGGCAGCTGGCCGCACAATTGCAAACGGAGCCGGCGATCCGCCGGTGGACAGGCTAGTTGGGTCGTCGCATTTGCGCCACAAGGCGCTGAAGTCGCTTCTGACGGTAACGGTAGAGTGCCTTGGTATAGAGCCAGACGACCTTGGTCAGCGACCCGGCTTCAATGTCGACCTCGTCGACGTAGTGGGTACCCTCGGGCGACTCCGAGATTTCAATGCGGTGATTCCACCGCTCGACGAAACCGCCGCCCTCGAAGGTCTGCAGCACCCGCGCCTCATCGTCACAGCGGTGCACATGCAAGTGGTGCTTCCAGGCGGGCAGCACACCGAAGAACCGCAACCGCGTGTCGACGGCCTGCCCCTCGGACCAACGCGCCGGGAAATGCTCTGAACCGTCAAAGCCCAGCATGCCGCGATTGACGTAGACGAGCGTGCTGCTCCGTCGCGTCACCTCCCAGATCACGTCCGGTGGTGCGGCCAGCACGGTTTCGATTCGAGCTCTCATGCGCGACTCCCTGCGGTTTTTGTTGTTGCCCGACCCCTGGGCCGGGTGTCAGCACGATCCACCCCTTTCAGCATGTCCGAGAGTACGCAAAAGGGTGTGGGACTTCGTTCGGACAGGTCTCAGCGCCGAATGTGACGCAGGGCTCACAAATCCGGCGGATTTCCGGGTTCTGTCAAATCGGCCTGCGCAGCGCTCCGCAAGAACTGGGGGGTTGCCCCCCGCACACCCCCAAGTCACAGTAGCTCGACGGAGAAACCCAATGACGATTCGAGTGGCGGTCATCGAGGACGATGCGGCGACGCTTGCCGCGGTGCGCGAAGCGGTGGCGGCAGCTGAGGACCTGCACGTGGTGGGGGTGGCCTCGACGTTTACCGAGGGTGACTCGCTGATCGCCGCGGGCGGGCTGGATGTCGCGCTCATTGACCTCAGGCTCGGCGACGATGATGCGACGCCGCTGATCGGCCACTGCCGCGACACCGGCGTCCGCGCATTGGTCCTCAGTGCCCTGGGCGACGAACGCAGTGTGGTCACGGCGATCGCCGCAGGCGCACACGGCTACGTGGCCAAGGACGCACCGTTGAGTCAGCTTGCGGACGCGATCCACCAGGTGGATACGGGCGGTGCACCCATTAGTCCTTCCGTGGCACGTCACCTGCTGCGCAGCTTGCGCGACCAACAGGCACCAACCCCAGCCGGAAACGACACGCTGTCGCCGCGTGAGCGCGAAGTCCTGCGCGCACTGGCCAGCGGCTACACCTACAAAGAAGTCGCGCAGCGCTGCGGAATTTCCTATCACACCGTCGTCGACTACGTTCGCTCGCTGTACCGGAAGCTCGAGGTCCACTCTCGAACCGAGGCGGTCGTTGCGGGTGCACGCCAGGGCATCATTTCGATTGACGGCTGAGCGCGACAAGCCAAACGCCGCGGCCACCCTGTCTGCGGTTGGCATTCTGGCCCTGTCGCAGCTCGTGTTCTGGCTCATGCTGGGTGCTGCCGAGTCTCGCGTGAAGCCCTCGGGCGTCGACGCGCCAGCCAGCGTGTCGTTGCACCTGACCGAAGACTGGCAACAAATCGCCAACACCCCGGCGATTGCTGTTCCGAAAGTCGATGAACCCGCCTACTTCTTCGAACACGACCACGGGGGCATGCCGGCCGCGGTTTTCGCGCACCGGTTCAATCTTGCCAGTACCGATCGCGAACTGGGCCTGCTGCTCAACTGGCAACACGCCATCACCGAAATTCGCGTCAACGGCAATCTGCTGAAGCCACAGACGGCGCTGGACCGATGGGGTCTTCTGGGTGGCTTCGATCTTGGGCTCTACATCATGCCCCGCGAGGACCTGCGCGCCGGCGAGAACCTGTTGACGCTGACTGTCGTCGGCAACCGCAGCAAGATTCTGCCCGCGTTCTACTTGAGCGATGCCGACGCGGCCCTCGTGGCGCACGGCTGGGGGCAACTGCTGACATCCGGGCTTGTCATCGCGGCAACCGCGGTCATGCTGTTCGTCGCGCTGCTTTGGGCGCTCGTGTACTGGCCCGGTGGCGTGGCCATGCAAAAGGTCGGAATCGTTACGCTCCTGCTGGCCTGGAGCCTGCGCAACCTCGCTGCCTTGAACCTCGATGCCGGACTGCCGCCGCTCGCGACCATCCTGGTTCATTACGGCATCGCCTTTGGTTTCCTGCTCGCGCTCGCGTTGTTTGCAGGCTTCTGGACGGGCGCAGGCATTCAAAGTGTGCGGCGCGTGTTGCTGTTGCTGGTTGCTGTCGCCGGTGTCAGCTTCGTGGGCATTCAGGTCACCACAGACAATGGCCTCAGTCGCGACCTGTTTGGCGTCGAGACGGTTCTGACGCTGTCGGCCTGCGGCTATGCCTTCTGGCGCTTCGCGCGGTTCAACCTCGGGTCGCTGAGCTTGCCCGCGCGATTCGAGTCTGTGCTCTTTCTGATCTGCATCAGCGCCGTGTTCTACGACGCTATCGACGATCGGTTCGCGATCCACGTGCCAGGGCTGCCAGAGCTCGCCCTGACCTTCTACGCGGCACCGGCGTGCGGCTTGCTGCTCGCGCTGGGCTCGGCTGTCGTCCTGGCAGCGCAGAGCTCGCGCGCACGTCGAACGGTGACCGAGGCCAATGAAAAGCTCCAGCAGGCGCTCTCGGCGCAGTCGAAAGAACTTGAAGGTTTTTACCTGGCCAAGGAAGCCGATGAAAAAGCCCGCGCCCGCCTCGCGGAGCGGCAACGCATCATGCGTGATATGCACGATGGTGTCGGCGGGCAACTCGCTGGTCTGATTGCCCGGGTTCGTAACGAGGACGTGTCACTCGATGACGTCGACGATGCCCTCAGTGATGGCCTCCGCGAGCTCCGGCTCATCGTTGATTCATTAGACACCGCAGGCGAGAGCTTGCCGCTGGCGCTGGGCGCATTCCGGTCGAGACTGCAGCCCTCACTGGATGCGGCTGGCGTGACGCTCGACTGGCAAGTCGACGACCGTATCGATGACGCCGACCTGTCACCTCGCGCGGTACTCAACGTGTACCGCATCCTGCAGGAAGCCTGCAGCAACGTGCTGCAGCACGCCCGGGCGAAGCGTGTCCGCATCGCGCTCCAACGCGCCAGCGATGGCATCCTGCTCAGCGTTGAGGACGACGGCATCGGCTTGTCGGAAGACCGACCGGCGGGGCGCGGCCTTGAGAACCTGTCAGCACGTGCCGCTGAACTGGGCGCCGAACTCGACATCGGTAACGCAGACACGCGGGGTGTTCGCGTGGCGCTCAGGCTGGCCGACAAGACAGCGCCCGACACCAACCCGAGAGGATCGATGCCGGGCGACTGACCACCAGGCTCAGTACAGGAACACCGCGCCGGCGTCCTCGCCGTCCTCGTTCTGGGCGCCGTTGACACCTGTTGCCGTGCCGGCCTCACCGCGCACGCCGGCCGCGATCATCGTGCCGTCGTCCGTCATGGCAATGGCGCTGCCGAGCTGCTCGGGCTGCGCCGCGTCGGTCGGTGCCGACAGGTTGCGGTCGTAGTCCCAACCGCTCGCGGATTCTCGGAATACCGCCAGCGCGCCTTTGAAGATAGCGACGTTACCTGTGGCCTCCAGTGAGCCCTCGTTGACCTTCGTGGCATCGATGACGGTTGGCTTCGAGGACGCCGATGCCCGGCGGCGCGGCGCACCCATGGCGAACACCTGGCCATCAGCGCTTAACGCGATCGAGGAGCCGTAGTACTCGTTCGACTTTTGCAGGGGCTCCTTGAACATCGCAATCGACTGCCAGCCCGAACCCGGATTTTCGAAGAGATAGCCTGCGCCGGTTCGGAACATCGAGTCATCGGCGGGACCCAGGGTCGGGTTGCTGCCCTCCCAGACAGCACTTGTGGCCAGACGTGTGCCGTCTTCGGAGAAGGTCACGTCGTAGCCAAACAGGTCATTGTTCCCCGCGTTGGGTGCCTTCACGTAGGCTTGCTGTTGCCAGCTGCCGGCACCTGCGTCTTCGAACAGGTAGACGGCGCCCACGTTGAAGCTGTCGTTGCCGTCCGCGCCATTGATGACGTTTGACGCACTGTCTTCCTGTGGTGCCCCAACGGCAATGCGCGTGCCGTCGTCAGTGATCGCAACACTGAATCCGAAAATATCCCCGGCATCGCCATTCGACGGCGACAGCGTGTCTTCGAGCAGCCAGTTGCCCGTCTGCTGTGAGAACACATAGGCGTTGCCGGAACTCGGCGATGCCGATGAGGCACCGATTACGACGTGCGAGCCGTCACCCGAGATGGCTACGGACTTACCGAAGACATCATTGGGATTGCCGGCCGACGACTTGAGGTAGGCCTGTTGCGTCCAGATCGCACCGGATCGTACGAAGACGTAGGCCGCGCCGGAGTCGGTCATACCGTTGTCGAGCGCGTTGCCGTTGACGCCGGTAGCGCCGCTGTCCTCTAGATCAGCGCCTACCACCAGTGTGTTGCCGTCGGTACTGAGTGCCACGGCATTGCCGAACCGGTCACCGCCATCGATTGTCGTGGGCTTCAGGTAGGCCTGTTGCTGCCAGTCGAGACCGACGCGCTCGAAAATGTACACCGCGCCCGCGCTGGTCTGGCTGTTGTCGAGCGGATCGCTCGAAAGCTGCGACGATTCCCCGATGGCACCAACAGCCATCGTCGAGCCGTCGGCACTTAGGGCGATACTCCAGCCGAACGCATCAAAGTCATCGGTGTTGCCGGCTTTGAAGTAGCCGATGATCGCGGCAGGGTCCAGGTTGCCGTCGAGCGGCAGGGGCGCTGATGTGGCCAGCGTATTGTCGCTGCCATCGCGACCTTCGACGCGCAGCACACCGTTGCTGAGGTCTGCCGACACAAGCGACAGCGGGGCAGCCGCAGTATTGCTCGCGACGCCGGTCACGAGGTCGACGGCGGGCGATCCCGTATCGTCAGCATAGGTGACCGCGAAGCTATCAAACGTCGACGGCGCCTCGACGGCATTCCAGTTGATCACGACCGACACGGGATCGGCCCCCGGGCCGACGGCCAGACCGTCGATCGCGAACGCGATGTCATCGACCGTTACGGCGACCGCAACGGGCGCACTCGTGATGCTGCCGTCGTCGGCGACGATATCGATGACGTAGACGTTGTCACCGTCCGCATCGTTCGGCGACTCAAAGTCGGGCGCACTCGAGAACGACAACGCGCCCGAGGGTGTGATCGCAAAAAACGCCGCGTCGGCACCGCCTGCGATGTCGAACGTCAGCGCATCGTTCTCGGGGTCCGTGCCCTGCGCCTGATACACGACCGCGGTCGCGTTTTCGTCCACACTCGCCTGCGTGGCCGAGGTGACCGAAGGCGCTTCGTTGACGTCGCTGACAGAGACGATGACCGTCTGCGTGTCGGTGGCGCCGGGCACGTCGCTGACTTCGATGACAACCTCATAGCTGTTATCGAGACCGGCATCGGCGGGCACCTCGAAGTCGGGCGACGTGACGAATTGCAGGTTGCCCGAGTCCGCCAGCGTGAATGCGCCGGCGTCAGCGCCGCCCGAAATCCGGTACGACAACGGGCCGCCGTTCGGGTCCTGCGCGCGGGCGACGAACACGTCGCCGGTCGTGTTTTCGTCGACAGGCACGCTCACCATGGCCGACGCGAATGCAGGCGGTTGGTTGCCGCTGCCGCTATCACAGCCCGCGAGCGCGACAACGCCCAGGGCTACTACGAATTGAATCCTCATTGTTCTGCTCCCATGCGAGATTAACTGCGGCGCGAATTGCATCGCAGCGACTCGGGGGACAGGCACCACCAATTCTTGCGGGATTCAAAGAAACTGTGATGGGACGCACAGTCGACCTACGATCGCGCTGTGACGCAGCGCGCGTTTCAAAGGTCTCGGAGCGCTGGCTACAGCCGCCGACGCAGGATGCGCCGGGCACAGTTGCGCTAATGCATGGCGTGCGTGTGCGCTTCGGGTTCTGCAGTGAGTGCTTTCAGGAATGCGACGAGCTGCGCCGCTTCGTCATCGGTGATGTCGAGCCGGAATAGGTCGTCGCTGCCGTCTTCGGCCGGTGCCGCGGCTCGGTAATGTGCAACCACTGCCTCCAGCGACGCAAATCGCCCGTCGTGCATATAGGGCGCAGTGACCCCGAGCCCGCGGAGGCTCGGCACCTTGAACGCACCGACGGGCGGATGACCCGAATCGGCGAAGCGGTGGTGACTGCAGGCGTCGCGATCTGCATCGCTATACTCGCCCAGGCAATTGAAGGGATCGTGCTGCGCGGCACGGATGCCAATGGCGCGACCAAAATCGAGCTGCCCCTCTGTGTCGGTCGCCGTGCCGATGTTGTGGAAGCCATAGCTTGTGAGCGTGCTGCCGTTGTGGCATCGCAGACACTTGCTGCGGGGCTCGTCGAGAAACAGCTTGAGACCAGCGCGTGCGTCGTCGTCGAGCAAACTGGCGGCATGCGCGTCGTGTCCAGCTGCAAGTGCCGTTGTGAACGCGTCAAAACGTGTTGGCTGGTGCTCAAGTGTGGCGACGAATGCAGCCAGCGACTTGCCGACATCGCTGAACACGTTGTCGATGTCGCGTCGTTGCACGGGCGACAGACGTTGCCAGTCAGCACGCGCGGCACCGTCACCGAAAGGCCCGCCGTGGTCTGGCCAACGCCCCGCATTGGGCAATGAGTCCTCGGCGATGCGGTCATAGCGTTGCCGGTAGTCCGGGTCGGTCAGCACGAGCTTCGCCACAGCGCTGCGTGTATTGTCCATCTCGCCACGCGTCTCGATGGGGGTCAGCGTCTGCGCCCAGAGGCTGTCGCGCCGACCATCCCAGTAAAACCAGTCGGCATGCACAGCACCCAGTAGTGACGGTGAGTTGCGTTTGAGCGGTTGCGAGCCATGGCTGAGCTTGCGACCGTCGGTGAAGCCCAGGGCGGCGACATGGCAGGTGGCGCAGGCAATTTCACCCGTGGCGCTCAGGCGCGGATCGAAAAACAGCGCGCGACCCAGCATGATGGCATCGGTGTTACCGATGAGCCGGTTGCCCGTATCTCTTGGCTGACGCGGCTTGATCGCCAGCGTCTGCATGCGGGCGATCTCATCGGCACTGAAGCCAAGCCGATCGGTGCCCGTTGGTGCGCCGGCGCCGACCGCGATTTCAAAACGCGCCTTGTCGGGACCAGCCGGCCCTGTCACGCCAACAAACAGCTCCCACTTTCCGGCCATGTTGAAGCGCATGCCGGACACACGGTAACGGCCGGGCTCAAGACGCTCTGTGATCTCGGGCGAAGATGGCAGCCCGTGGCCGTGGCCGGGCATCCCCCCAAACACGGCAAGCTGGCGCGGCTCCAACGGCTTGCCGTCCGCCGTCTCAACGCGCAGCTCCCAGTCGTGAAATGCGTTGATCGGCACGGGCGCCTCGAGCGGCGTGAGCTGCACGCGATAGAACCCGTCCGCAGACGTGGCGGACAGGGGCTCCGCCGCCGGCGCCGCCGCATACGCGAGCAACGCCAGCGTCGTAACCAGACGACGCGCCCGACGATGCACCGCGCTATTGCTCGAACAGCCGGATTCGACCGAAGGTGGAGTTGTTGCCTGAGCCTGAGTCATGGTCATTGATCAGCACCAGGTACATGCTGTTTCCGGTGTAGTACTGGCCGATGGGGATCTGGTAGACCACCGTGCCACTGCCCGGGTAGTTGTCGTAGGTGCCATTGCCATAGTTCTGCGTCCCGTACACACGCATGAGCGAGCCCGATGCGTGCGTGTTGTCGGCATCGAACCCAATCGCGTGGATCTCGCCCTGGTTCGTCGACGAGAACTCGAACTCGATCACCGTGTTCGGCGTAATCGTGTAGGTCGTCGTCGAGCGCTTCCAGGTGTTGTTCTCGAGCCGTACAGCCAGGCCACCGTCGAGCAGGGTCTGCGTGCCAACAATGTCCTGGTTGGAGTAAGACACGAGACCAATGGCTGACAAATCGATGCAATCCGAACAGTCATCGGCCTCGCGGATCGTCCAGACGAAATTGGCCGTGTCGCTGCCTCCGGCGCCGTCACTCACGCTGACGCTGGCGTTGAAGTCACCCAGTTGCGTCGGCGTGCCCGTCACCAGACCGGTGGTGCTGATCGACAAGCCCGGCGGCAGCCCCGTGGCTGCGAAAGTCAGCGGATCATTGTTGAGGTCGCTGGCCGCGATCTGCAGTGACAGCGGCGCACCGATATCGCTGAGTTGCGTACCCGGTGAGGTGATCATGGGCGCGAGGTTGCCGCCTTCGACGATACGCACGTTGCGGAACGCTGAGGTGTTGCCGCTACCCGCATCGTTGTCGTTGACCACGACCAGCGTCATGCCCGTACCCGTGTAGTACTGACCCACGGGGATCTGCATGCTCACGTAGTCGCTGCCCGAGTACGAGTTGAACCCGGCGATACCCCAGTTCTGCGTGCCATGGACGCGGAAGATACGGTTGCTCGAGAGGTTGTTGTCCTCGTCGAAGCCAATGCCGTGGATCTCGCCTTGCTGCGTGCTCTTGAACTCGAACTCGATCACCGTGCTTGGCGTGACATCGAAGGTCTCAAGCGTGCGCTTCCAGGTGTTGTCGGTCATCTCGATGGCGCTGCCGCCTTCGGTAATGGCGTAGGTGCCGACAATGTCCTGGTTCGAGTACGACGCAATCGTCAGCGCCGAAAAGTCGAGGCAGTCCGTGCAACCGTCAGGGTCATCGGGCGTGAGCTGCGCCGTGACACCGTCGAGCTCGAGCAGATAGCTCGAGAGCTGGAAGACCTCGCCGGCGGTCAGCGAAATTCCCTGGTGCGCCTCAATGGCCTCACTGACATCGACGGCCGCACCGTCATGCAGGTAAGGCGCCGTATTCCAGAGACTGATGAGCGTCGGCGTGTCGATGCCCGTCAAGGGCCCGCCAAGACGCTGGCCGCTCGAAGGCTTGAGCGTCCCAACGTCGTTGAGGTTGCCGTTGTTGCTATCCGTGAACGTCGGCGGCGCATGGCAGCTCGCACAGCCTTTGTCCGTGAACAGCACCATGCCGGCCTCGCCGTCGCTCGTGAGTGAGCCATCGGCGTTGCGGTAGGGGCTGTCTGCAAAACTGTCGAGCGAAGCCAGGTAGGCGGCCATGTCGTCAAGATCGACGCTGAGCCCCGCCTTGGGATCACCCAGCGGCTGTGAACGCGTACCAGTGAAGTAGTCAGCGTCGCTCATGAGGCCCGTGCCGCCCGCGAAGTCGCGGATCTGCGCTTCGAAATCCTGTACCTCGTCGAAGTTGGCACTCCAGTGCAGGAAGCCGTGCACGACCGCCGCGCGGCCCTCGAGCGTGATCGTGTTACGCAGGCCTTCGCCAAGACCGGTGAAGTCCCAAACGCGGCCGTCCTGGCCGCCGTCGTTGTGGCACGACGCACAACTCATGTAGGAGTCGAGCGCAAGACGCGGGTCACGGGAGTCGTAGAACAGCTGCTTGCCGTTCAGGATGTTCGGCGCCAACGTCTCCGACTGCACGGTCGAGACATCGCCCAGTGGCGTGATCTCAAGCTCGTTGGCGCCCGTGAGCGCCGCGATGTCGTAAACACTGACACTTCTGTCCATGAAGTTGTCGACGTAAAGCCGCGTGCCGTCGGCCGACAGCGCGACGCCCTGCGGTGCGCGACCGGCGTCAAAGCGCAGGAGCTCCGTCGCCGTGTAGGCATCACTGACAACCACTTCGCGGTTGCCCTCGAGTGTTGTGAACAGGTAGATGCCGTAAGGCCCGAAAGCGGCGCTGCTGGCCACGCTCGCGTTGTCGTGGTCGATGCGTGCCCAGAACGCCTCTGCGCCCGTCACGAGATCGATCTTCGAGGTCACCGCGCGAACGGTCTGGTCGAAGGTCATGCCCTGGCCGCCACGCAGCGCGCCCGCGAGGATGTTGTCCTGCTTGGACGGCACCCAGGCACCCGTGCCATCGGGCGACACCACGGCGGGCCCGAGGTAGTTGGGCACACCGGGACCCGAGTGCTCGGAGACGTTGCGGTCGCTGTGCTGCAGCACGGCCACGTTGGTCTGCTGCATCGACACGGCGTCCAGGGCGAGCACCTGGCCACCGTACTGCACGCCGCCTGACTCGACGACGGGCGCAGCCGTCGCCTCGTTGGGCAGCAGCGGTGTCACGAACATCGATACAAGTAGCTGATCGCTTGCGGGGTCGACGGACAGGTGCCGCGGCGTCCCACCGACGAAAGTCGTGTCGGTCACGCTGCCTGACGCGAGGTCAAGTCGTACGATCTGGCTTGTGCCTTCAAGCGCCACGAAGGCGGTGCCCAGCATCTCGTGAATGACGATGCCGTAAGGTTGCGAGGCGTGCGGCAGCGTGTAGGTGCCGGTGACGCTCTGCGCAGCCGGATCGATACGACTCACGCTGGCATCCCGACGGTTCACGACCCAGACGAAGTTGTCGGGTGCGACCGCAAGCGCGACAGGCTGGTCACCCACTGCGACCTCGCCCGTAAGCGTGTTGGTCACCGTGTCGATGACGGCCACAGTGTCGTTGTCAGGATTCACGACCCAGGCCTGGTTAAGTGAATCGATGACCGCGATGCTGCCCGAGGCCTGCGCCATGGTGCTCGTCAGGGGTGCGTGGATGAGCTGCACGAAGGTCTGCGTGAGTTCTTCGTTGGACACGGGGTCTAGCACGGTCACCGTGACGACGTAGCGGCCGGGCGTCGTGTAGTTGTGCTGGACCTGCGACTGACTTACGAAGCCTGTCTCGGGCGAGCCGTCGCCAAAGTTCCAGTTGTAGAACAGGGGGCCGTTGCCGTTGGCCGTCACTTCGAAAACGGCATCGCCGCTAACAACGACGGGGCTCGGGTTGATCGCATCAACCGTCAGCGGCACCTGACCGGCGACGCCCAACGCGAGGTAGGCCACCTGCTCAGTGATGTGCACGCGCTCGGCGTCATTGATCTGGTCTTCTTCGTAGACGATGCCAATCGTGCCCGAGGCAACGGGGTTCGCGCCGTAGAGCACAGGCCAGCCGCCGTTGCCACCATCCATGGCCGCCGCGCTCAGCACAGCCACCGTAGCGTCGATGGGTGTTGAGTAGTTGTAAGGCGGCGCGTTGTCGACGCCCTCGACGATGTCGGCGCCCAGCGCGGCCGCGTACTCGAGGCCCCCGATGTCGCCACTGCCAGCCTCCATGATGAGGTAGCCGATTTGCTCAGCGCTGCGGGTGTTTTGCGGGTCTTCGGCGACATGCAAGCCGACCGCAACGCTGCTCGCGTTCGGCGGGTTCTGCTGGCTGCCATCCGATGCCCAGAACACGCTGAAGCGATCGTCATTCGCTGTCATGACCTGACCCAGCACGACGGGATTCGTGTAGGTCTGCACGTAGCCGTGAGGCTCGGGAGTCCAGGAAGCGTCATGGTCGGCCGTCGCGATTGTGCGGACACCGGCCTCGAACTGCACGCCGTTGCCCGAATAGGTGCCGGCCTCCAGGGCCACGTAATGCACGTCGACGGGGCCCGTTGCGGCGAGATCACCGGGGTTCTGGACGCGCAGCTCGAAGCTGTCGGGTCCTACATTGCGCACGCGCGTGACAACAGGCACGCCGCCGGGCGCGAGGCGCGGTGTCGCGATGATCACAGCGTCGCTGTACGTCGTCGGCAGGGTGACCGTCTGCCAGGTCTCCGTGACCCCCGCGACGATGGCGCCGTTGAGTTGGGCGTCCTCGGGCGCCATCGCGGTCGTGATCGGCGAGGTCGAGAGATAAGCGCCCGGAATCACGGCGGGGCCGGGTATGCCCGGCCCCTGCCAGGCAACAGCCAGGTTGTCACCACCGCCGCCCTCTTTCATGAGCGCTTCCACGTAGTAACTCTGCCCGGCCTCGAGCGGGATCACCACGGATTGTTGTTCGGGGAACTTGTTCCACTGCCGCGGCGAGGCCCAGCCCGGCACGCTCGCAACGAGCTGCCTGTTGGCAGGATTCTCGTCGGTACTGAGCCAGAGTTCGCCGCCGTCATCGGTGGCGATCCAGAAGGTGTAGTCACCGCTCGTGTTGGGCACGAGGTAGCCGTGCACGCGCGTGCCGTAGTTATCCAGGATGTTCGTCGGTGTTTCGAACTGCGCGATGATGTCTGTGCCTGTGGGGCTGTTGGGGTAGTTCGCGTTGCCCGTCAGGTTGGCCACCGCCGTGCCGTTGATACCCGTCCACCAGTCGCGGCGAATGCCGCCCAAACCTTCGCCGAAGACGAGCCACTCGAAGCTCTTGCTGCGCGAGCCCTCGTCGTTGTCGGTCACAGTCACCGTGACGTTGTAAGTGCCATTGTTCGTGGCGGCACCGCTAATGAGACCGGTCGCCGAGTCGATTGAGATGCCCTCCGGCAGGTTGACGGCGCTGTAGCTCAGCGGGTCGTCATCGGCATCACCGGCGACCACCTGCACCGAAACAGGCTCGCCCTGCTGCGAGGACTGCTGCGGCAGCGCATTCATCCAGGGCATACCGCTCGTATTGGCTTGCACGATGTGCGCTTCAGACGGCACACCGTTCGCATCGAGTGCGAACAACATCCAGTAGCCGGACGTGAGTACGTTGGGGTTGATGTGCGCCGTCAGGTCGTAGATTCCCGGCGACGCCGTGGCGAAGTCGACCTCGATGAAGCGCACGTCGGTGTTCATGCCGTGCGTGGTCGAGCTCATTTTGACCATCGTGAAACGGTCGACGTCCGTGCTGGCCGTGACCTGGAAGGTCTCGCCCGAAGACACCCGCGGTGGTGCGGCATCGATGTTCGGGCGCGCAGCCAGACTGCCGCTGCCATCGAACAGATACGACGGCGAGTAGACTTCACCGTCCTTGTGGCTCGAGCCGTTGCAAAAGGCGTTTCCCGAGCAGTAACCGCCACCGGCTGCCAGTACACGGCCGTCTTTGAGCAGCAGCGCAATGGAGTGGTAGTTGCGCGCGGTCGCCATTGACGCACCCAGACGCCACTCGCCGGTCTCCGGGTTCCAGATTTCGGTCGCGAGGATGGCGCCGTTGTCGCTGAATTTCTGACCCGAGGTGTTGCCACCAATAACAAGGACTTCGCCCGTGGGCAGCACGACGCCGTTGTGGAACTTGCGCGCGTGCGTCATCGACTGCGTCGCCGCGACGACAGGCGTCGGCTGGTTCAGGTCGATCGTGAATGCCTGGTTGGTGCTCGTCGTGTTGTTGCCCGCGATCCAGCCGCCCGCCGTCAGGATCTTGCCCTCGGCATACATGATCGAGGTGCCGTGCTTGTGGTACCAGGCCGTGAACTCGGCGCCCACCTGCTCAAAGCTGCCGTTACCCGTCGGGTCGATGTAATGCATCTTGGGCGTGGGGCCCGAGTGAAAGATCTGACCGTTGGGCGCCACGTGCAGGATGGGCCACCAGCGGCTCTCGCCGTGGGTGCCCGAAGAGAAGTAGTCGTCGAGCACCATCGGGTTGAAGTCGATGCCGTTCTTGATCTGCCAGCCGTCATCGACGTTCCAGACCTCGGGGTAGCGCTGCAGCGAGGCCGTACCGATGGCCGTGAAAATGTCGCCCTCGGCCGTTGCAATCGTGGTCGGGTACCAGCGGCCGCCCGACGGCATGTTCTCGATCTGAACCCATGCGTCGTCACGGAAGTCGAAGATCGAGGTCCAGGGGCTGTTGGTCTGGTTGCGCCCGCCGTTGACGAAAACGCGGCCGTCTTCAAGCATCGCGAGATGCGCACAAAACATATTGTGCGTCGGGTGGAAGATCTCCTCGAAGATGTTGTTCGTGGGGTCCCAGGTTGCACTGTAAGTCTGTTCCGTGGTCGGCCACGTCTCACGCTCCGAGCCGGACCAGGTCAGGATGCGACCGTCGGGCAGGTTCGCTGCGGAAACGGCAATGTGCGGCCACTCGATCACCGCACCCCACTGGCCACCCTCCCAGGGGTCGTCGGGCGCGCCTGCGGCGGACACACTCAGGAAGAGCGCTGAAGCAAAAAGGATCCCGGACCGGACTCGATCACTCGCACGCATCTCTGACACCTCGCAATTCCGAGGGCCGGCGGATGCCATGCGTTTCGACGGCGACAGCAACACTATCGACGTCACGCCAGGCTTCCCCTTCCCCGGCGTATGAGACGACTTCTCGTCTGTTTTTCTTAGTTTTTCGGCGTAGTCGCCACGCTGCCGTGGCGGTCGTTCACGAGAGGTAATGCAAGCCGCGTACCGGTTCGACAAGCCGTCGACATTTCAGCGGCTTGAGCGCGATACGAGTTTACCGAGGGGCGCAATGTGTCAAGGATGCCGACAGTCGTGCCGGCGCGCCGGGCTCACCGCACGACGGCGTTGAAGGTCAGCGTGAACGAGGGCGAACCGGAGCCGCCGTTGGCATTCATGGCGCCTGTGAGTTCGATCCGGACGCCTGTCACGCTGGCATCAACACCGGTGCCATCCGGTGTTGGTGTGTAGTCGAAAGGCGCGCCACCACCAGGCTGGTTGCTGAACCTGGCATTGGCCGGGTTCAGACTCACACCGCTGGCCACGGCACCATCGGCAAACACGACGGTGGGCGCGGGCGTGATGCGCAATGCCACATCGTCGGGCACCACGTCGGTGATGATCAGCGAACCGGCGTCGACGATGCCGGCGCCCTCATTCGCGACGGTGATTGTATAGGCGACTTCGGCGCCTGGAATATCGTAGGGGTCCGTGGCGCCGTTGACGGGATCGGTCAGCGTCGTGACGACCTTGCTGACGCGCAGATCAGGCAGCGACTGCGTATCGAGACACACATCGTCGGCGTGCCAGAAGTCGAATGTCGGACCCGAGCCGTCAAGCTGGCGCAGACGAATCCGGAATCCCGTGTGGCGGGCATTGGCAGGCATCGGGTAGCTGCGCAGGAACACCTCACCGGGCGTACCGCTGCCCGCGAATTGCTCGAGCAGGACCCAGCTGCCGCCGTCGTCGAGGTACTCCACCAGAAAGTCCTCAACGCCGTCGGGGTTCTCGCTGAACGCATCCGCGCCGCGACGAATCCAGAGCGAGAGCGCCGAGAACGCAGGGTTCGTCGTGTCGATGAGATTGGAGATCACATCGACGGGGTCGCCGTTCGTAAACAGGCTCGCAGACGGAGACTGGAAGGTCGCCGCACTCGTGCCCGCGCTGCCACCGCCTGAGTTGATGGTCCAGTTGGTGGACAAGCCGCTCGAGAAGTCGTCACAAGTGCCAACAGCCAGTGTGCTGCCGGCGGCGCGCTCCACCACGCGGACATCGTCAATGTGAAAGTAGTCAAAATCGACGCCCGACCCACCAACCTGGCGTAGCCGCAGCGCGACGGAGCCGTGCAATGCGTCAGGTGGCAGAAGCAGGCTGTCATTGAAGACCTGGCCTGGGGTGCCGGCACCCGAGTAGGTTCGCAACGCGCCCCAGGTGCCGTCGGTGCGGCGAAACTCGAGCAGCAGGTCTTCGCCGCCGTCGGGGTCTTCACTGAAGGCATCGCTGCCGCGGCGCACCCAGATCGCGAGTTCCGCCGCAGGAACAGCTGCGTTGAATGCGGGGCTCTGCGCCTCGACGGGCCCGTGACGCGTGAACAGTCCGGTATTGCCCGAGTTCGAAACGGCGCCGCCCGTCGCGAGGCCGGCGCGGGTCGCGTTGTTCGTGGTCCAGGGGGCGAGCGTGGCGCGCTCGAAGTTATCCGTGAACAGCACATCGCCAGGCGCCGCCAATGCGGCGCCCGGGAACAGGGCGGCCAACGCGATCAGTGCGCGCCGCCGGGTCTGGCGCTTCAGTCCGGCCATGCTTCATTGCGTTACCAGGATGACGCCATGTTATGTCGCGCGGACAACTAAGGTGTTGAACGGGCTCACACTTTCGGGCACTGCCCGGGCGGGCTTCAGGCCCCGGGTGTGGCGGCGGCAGCGCGCCGAAACAGCCAGCCGGAGACCAGCCAAAGCAGCGCGAAAAATGCTGTCAGCACGATCACATCGCGCGGCCAGGAATTGCCCTCAGTGCCCAGCTTGCCCGCCAGCGCAATGACGCCAACGGCGATCTGCGCGGCGGCGGCCGCGAATACGACACGCGACATGCCCGCGGGCTGCAGGCGAACCACGGCGGCGCCAATGACTAGGCAGGCAATTACCCCCGCGTACATCAGATTCGCGTCATTGTTCTCGCTGCCGATGATGCCCACGGCGCCGTTGATCCAGGCGAGCAAAAACGCCGCCAGAACAGCGATGGCGGCCGCGAACCGGTAGCTCGCGTTGGGTGAGCGGCGAAAGGCTAGCGTGATGCCGCCCGCGACAGCGGTCAGCAGTCCTGCTGCGACGCCGTAGTCGGCTGAATCCCAGGTCATAGGTCCCCTCCCGCAGTCCTGTCGCAGACCAGTGTAGCGCAGCCCGGTTTACTCGCGCGGCAGCGGCGGCGCGGGCCAGTCCGCCGTGACTTCGGCCTGTACGGGGCGCTCCAGATAGGTCGAGAGCGTGACAAAGGTGTGCGTCGCGACCACGCTTTCGAACGCGTTGATGCGTCGCAGTAGCGCTTCGAGCGCGTCGGTGTTGGCCAGCCGCACCTTGAGAATCATCGAGGCGTCGCCCGTGACCGAGTGCATCTCCTCGAGCTCGGGCAGCTCCGAGAGCCGATCAATGGCCTCGCTGTGCCCCCAGTTGTTCGTGGCCACGTGAATAAAGACCAGCAACGGGCGCCCGACGGCAGCACCCTCAATGGCCGCACTAATGCGCCGGATCACGCCGGCCGCCTTGAGCTTCTTCACGCGCTCATGCACGGCCGGTGCGGACAGCCCGACCTCGCGGCCCAGATCGGCATAGCCGCGCGTCGCGTCAACCACGAGCGCGCCTAATATTTTTCGGTCCATACGGTCGAGCGAGACGCCGTCCGCGTGCTTGCTCCGAATCCCATCTGTTTTTGCCATCTGCGGCTTTCCCGGCTTCCAATCTGGGGAATACCATTCTGCCACTTATACACTTGACCGAACATTTTCTGGTCCAAGCGCGTTTCAACGGAAGGGGACACCATGAAACTTGCCGACTACGACATCTCGGCCGAACGCGGCTTTCTGTCTGATTTCGAGCCCGATCGCGTCGTGCTGCCGCACGCGTTGCAGCCGATTCGCGACGCCGCCCTGAACCTGCCGCACTGGCTCCCGTCCGGGTGTATCCGCGCACTGCTCGACGCACTGCCCGAACCGGATATCGAGGCCTTCCTGGTCGACGCCACCGACGCAGAGGCGCGACTGGCGATGGTGCACTACAGCTTTCTGGTCCAGAGCTATGTCTGGGGCGAGCCCGAAGCACCGCGTGCGCTGCCGGCGACGCTGGCGCGGCCGATCTGGCAGATCGCCAAACGCATCGGCCAGCAGCCGCTGTTGCCCTACTCGGGCTATGTGCTCGACAACTGGGGCCGCATTGACGACACGGCGGGCTTCGATCTCGACAACGTGACGATGCTGCAGCAATTCCTGGGCGGACAGGACGAAGCCTGGTTCGTGCTCATTCACGTCGCCATCGAGGCGCGCGCGGGCGCGTTGCTTGCCGAGTTTCCGACGCTGCTTGAGGCGGCTGAACACGACGATGCCTCGACGCTGCATGCCGCACTCTCGACGATGTGCACGGTCTGGGACGACATCAACGCGATCTTTGACCGCATGCCCGAGCGCTGTGACCCCTACATCTACTTCCACCGCGTCCGGCCCTGGATCCACGGCTGGAAGGACAACCCGGCCTTGGGCGCGGGGCTCATCTACGACGGCGTTGCGGAGACGAACGGCGAACCGCAGAGCTTCCGCGGACAAACGGGCTCGCAGTCTTCGATCGTGCCTGCTGTCGATGCCGTGCTCGGCCTTGGTCACGCCGACGACCCGCTGCGCCGCTACCTCGACGAGCTGCACATCTACCGCCCACCGCAACACCGGCGCTTCATCGACGACGTGCGTGCACGCTCAACCGTTCGTGCGGCCGTCAGCAAACTCAGCGACGCGGCCGTCGTCGAGCGCTACAACGACAACGTCGAGAAGCTCGCACGCTTCCGCACGCGCCACCTCGAGTACGCGGCGACCTACATCAACAAGCAGCAGCGCGACCACGAGGGCAACGCCGTCGACATCGGCACGGGCGGCACGCCATTCATGAAATACCTGAAGAAGCACCGCAACGAAACGCAGGCGCAGTTATTGCGGGATCGGTTGGCGGTGTAGCTACGCCTCGAGACTCAAAAACTCGCGCCGCGTCTTCGGCCCAAACGTCAGGTGATGCGGATCGCGACGATCGGCGTAGTCGTCGCGGCGTCTGGCGACCATATCGTTGGCCATCGCCGCCGTGACTTCCTCGAGCGGCACGGGGTAAGGCTTGAGCGCATTCAGCCCGAAGATCTTCTTGCGCAGACCGGGTGTCATCTCGGCGTAACCGTTCTGCTCGCGCACATCCTTGTCGATCTGGAAACTGCGAAACGCCTGGATCTGATCTTGCGGTGAGCCGTACCAGATCGAGTCCGTGCCCCAGAGCACGTTGTTCTCGCCCAGGTGCTTCACGAGTTTGCCCATGGTGTGCGCCGCACTGTCGAGATCGCGCGTAAGCCCACGCCAGGTGCTGCCGAGCTCGGCAAACACGTTGGCGTTGTGACCGAGCCCGGCCTTTTCGACGCTGGCGATCAGACCGTCGATGCCCTCATTACGGTTGGGGTCGTAAGGCCCCTCCGCCTGATTCGGGACCCAGCCCGAGTGGTAGATGAGGAAATTCACATCCGGGTACATTTTCGCGACAGGACCAATATCCGTACAAAGCGAATGCTCGTAGCTTCGCCGCCCAAACGGGATGCCCTTGTGGATGCAGATATTCTTCACGCCGAGCTTGCGCGCCTTCTCGATGAAGGCGAGCCCGACGTCGTCTGTCAGGTAGAAGCCTTTGCCGTCCGGTCCCCACTGCGTGTAGGTCTTCCAGGCCGAGACACCGTACGTCTCGGCGAGCTCGTCCATCGCGTCGAGGTCACCTTCCTGGTTCGGGTTCACGCGGCCGTGAACGAGCAGACGGTGCGTGCCCTCGAGCTCGTCGACAATCTGTTGCGTGGCGCGTGCCTCTTCGGCCGTCAGCGGTTCGTTGTCCCGGCGTGACGGCACGAACGACAAGACCATCATGTCTGTGTCGGCATCGAGGAAGACGTCTTTGACGAAGTCATCGGCACCCAGACAGCGCATGTAGTCGCGACTCACGTAGTCGTGCGTGCTGCACTCGGCCTTGCGGGCCGCGGCGACGCTCGGCGGCACATAGTGCCCCTGCACGTCGAAGATGAACTCCTGCTTGCCCAATGCGTCATCGGCGGCAGCATTGTCGAGGCCGCTCTCGCGGGCCAGCTCGAAGTAGCCCGCGCGTTTGCCCGCCTCGGCGTTCGCGTCGTTGATGGCGAGCAACGTCGTAGCTGCACCCGCCGCGCTGATCAGAAACTCCCGACGGTGTAGCCCCGTTCGTTTCGCGTTCGCCGTCGCAGCTTCCTGCGCCAGGTCGTTAGCATGCGCATTGCGCGGCTCGAGCGGGATTGGCGCGTACTCAGCGTTGCTCGTCGAGTCGAGCTTGATGGGAAGGCGACGGCCCTCCGGGTCAAAGCGGTAGGTCATGCGGTCCCCCTTCGCACATCACTCCTTGGCAAGATCAGTGTGGACCGCGAAGTCGGAGCTGTCACCTGCGCGCGCAAGTCATTGAAAGCTCGATGCCCGTGACATCCCGCTGCCGGAGTTTGCCATCAAGCGATGACGCGCTACGGAGCGGTCTTGCAGGACGCGCGCTACTGGGAGAGCTCCAGCTCGGGAATCTCAATGTCGCCGATGTTGACCTCGAGGGGGTCTGGCTGCCAGCGATAACAGGTGGCCGTGACCCAAAGACGCCAGGTGTTGAAGGGGCCATCGAGATGCCCGGTTGTACGCCACTGGTTGTAGGTCCCGCTGCCGATGCGAAAGGGAATGCTGCGCCAAAGCGAGAAGTCGAGCGACGTCACCGCCCCGTCCAAACCCTGCACGGTGAATCCGTGCCCGCCTGATATCGCGACGTAGCCGACCGGGCACTCGGCCGTCGCGGTCGCCCGACCATTGGGCGAAACGCTGATCGACTCGGCCGTAACGCGCGTGATCAGGTCCGGCCGCACGAGGGTCAGCAATTCGCGGTCGGCCACGACATCAGGTGCGTTGGTATTGACCGTGCAACCGGGAGCCGCTGTCACAAGGGCCAGCGTCAAAATCGTCTTCTTCATGTGAGATCCCTCCTCTCTTTGGGAACTAGATATCGAGATGCGCCGCGCCCACGGCGACGACGTCGTTGTTGTCTGATGCAGGGCGCAGCGCGTGCTGGATAACCGGGGCCATCGACATCTGCGTGATCTCCCAGATACCGGCTTCGATCATGCTGGTGACGGCGCTGTGGAACTGGGCGCGCCAGTCGCACCCCACGCGCAGCCGTCCGGAACGGGTATCGAAACGATTGATGACCGTGTCGAAACCCGTGACGCGAAATTCCGCAGCCATAAAGTCGCGCGCATCGTCTGCGTGCCACTCGAAGGGGATCAGGAAGCGGTCGTCAGGGTCCGCATGCGCGAGGCCCAGGTTGTTGACGAGCCCGTTGCTGGGGTTGACCACGTTCAGCCGATTGGCGATGTGCCCGGACCAGACACAGTCCAGACGAACGATGGTGTCGTTGACCGGGTTGACCGTGCCGAAGATGACGCCCTGATTCACCGTTAAGCCCCTGCTGCTGCGATAAATTGCGGGTACGGCACAGAAGCTAGGAAAGGCACGTGTGTGCTGGCGTTGTAAAACCCGTGGTATTTTGAACCGCAGACGTGGGGGGATGCTGATGCGCCGTATCGACCCGCAGTACCAGTTACTGGGGACATTCCAGGTGTCGGTGGACGGGCAACCTGTGGCCCTGCCAAAGTCCCGGAAGACCCGCGCACTACTGGCCTTCCTCGCCTTCACCTCTCGCCTCCAGGAACGCGACCGCCTCATCGACCTGTTCTTCAGAGACGTCAGCGACCCGCGCGGTGCCCTGCGCTGGAGCCTGAGCCGATTGCGTTCAGCGCTCGGCAAAGAGGCTATTGAAAGCACGGACAACGCGCTCGCGCTCGCCCCATTCCCGGCCGCCAGCGATATCCGCACTCTCGAAGAAGCCGTTGAAGCACAAGCGCGCCCCGAACAGCTCGCCGCCATCACGAATTACGCCACGCCGGAGTTTCTTGAGGACCTAAGCCTGCCGCGGCTCAACGAATTCGAATCCTGGCGCGCGACGCAGCGCGTGCGCTGCAACCATTTGCTGACGCAGGCGCTCACGCGGCTTGTTCGCCAGCAACACGGTGACATCGTGGCCGTGGAGCACGCCCGTCGGCTGGTTCGCATCAATCCCGCATCGGAGTCCGCGTGGGCACTGCATGTTGAGGCATTGATTGCTGTGAACGAGCGGCGCGAAGCGCGGCGCGTGTTGCGTCTGGCCATCGACGAGCTCGACCGCTACGGCGTGCCCTTCAGCGGCGAGCTGGCCGCGCTGTCCGACACGCTGCGCAGCGGCGTGGGCACGCAAGCCACGCTCGTGGTCCCGGCAAGCCAGCCGCGCGTAGCCGTGAACCCCTGCCAGTGCGACAACGACGAGCTCGCTGTCGGTCGGCAGGTTTCGGAAGTCCTGTACCGCGCTGCGAGCGTCAACAAGACGTTGACCGTGGTAGCCCCGGCAACGGTGCGCCACATCGAAACGCTGCCCGGCTTGCCCGACCCGGCAGACAGCGCGGAACTCTCCCTGCACTCGGCCGCGTATAGAAATCCCGATGACGGCACGGTTGTGATCACGGTGCAGCTCGTCGATACGCGTACGGGCGACGCCTTGTTCTCCTGGCGCCTGCCCGTTACGGACACCACGGGCGACGGCCTTACACTGGCCATCGAGCGCTTCTTTAGCGCCCGGTTCGAAATCGACCTGCCGATCGCGATGATCCAGCGCTGCCAGCAAGCGATGCCCGAGGAAACGAGCGCCCTTGAAGACTACTTGCTCGCCCTGCCGCGCATGTTCACGCCCGACGGCTTCGACCCGGCCAGCGCGTGCGCGCTGCTCGAGCGGGCGCTCGTTAAGAACCCTTACTTCGGGCAGGCGTCTATAGCACTGGCTCTGGTACGCACCTTCATCCCCGGGCTCAACGACGACGACGAGGCGATCAAGGCCACGTTGTCTTACGCACGAAAGGCTGCAGAGACCAGCCAGGACGACGCGTTCACACTGGGCATCGCCGCCATCGTCATTGCGCAGTACTCAAGAGACTTCGAGACTGGTATGCACATCGCGCGTCGCGCGTTGTCAATCAATCCCTTTTCGATCATGGCGGGCTTGTCGGCGGCCTACGTCGCTCACTTTGCAGGCGATGATGAGGCGGCGGCGCGTTATCTCGATGGTGTGGAGGCCTGCGCCCCGACGGACCCGATCACCTTTTTTGCCCAGACCTGCCGCGCGATGATCGCCTACCAGGAGGGGCGCTTCGGCGAGGCACTGGCCTGGGCCACACGCGCACTGGGACAAAACCCCGAGTTCGTGATCGCGCAACGCTACCTGGTGGCGAGCCTCGGGCAGCTTGGCGACACCGAAGAAGCGGCCCGACAAGCCGAGAAACTCGTTCAGATCGACCCTTCGGAAACGCTCGACTTCTTCGAGCGGCGCAGCACCTATATCGAGTCTGCGCAGCGGCAACGCCTCTGCGACGGGCTGGCCAAAGCCGGGCTGACCTAGATCACACGCCGCGGCGCGCGCGCGAGCAACTCCGGCAATCGATTCGGGGTCGGCACGTTGTCCTTGCGCAGCAACTCCCAATGCCCGAAGGAAAACGGCGAGAAGTGGAGCAGGTCGCAGAGGTGGGCACCCAGGCGGGCCAGGATGCCCGGGATCGGGATCGCGAGCGCACGCCCCGTGCGCTGCAACGCGCGCAGGCCGCGGATGTAGTCCTTGAAGCGGTGCGCTTCCGTACCGCCAAGCTCGAAGATTCTCGACTGCGACAGATCCAGCGCGCCCGCCTCGGCCGTTGATAGCCGCATGAGCGCCTCACCGACGTCGCGCGCGCAGCACGCCGCGATAAGGCCCTGTGCATCGGCGGGCACGGCAAAGACGGGCAATCGCGCGACGCCCCGCAGCCAGGCCGCACCGAAACCACCTTCGCCATCCAGCAGCGACGGCCGCACCAGCATCCAGTCACCACCCGCGTCTTGAAGCGCCTGCTCGCCGCGGCGCTTGCTGGTCAGGAAGCGGCTGCGATGCGGGTGCGCAAGCCCGAGCGCCGACACGTGCACGAACCGCGTGCCCGCGTCGGCGCAGGCGCGCGCTATGGCTGCGGGCGCTTCGTGGTGCACACGTTCGTAGGTCTCATGCCCGCGTTGGCGCAGGATGCCGACGCAATTCAGGATGGTGTCGAAACTGGCTGCCATCGACTGCCAGTCGTCGGCCGCCGTCATGCGATCGAGCTGCACGGCGCGCTCCGAAACACCATCGTCGCGCCCGCGCGGATGTCGCGTGCCGATGGTGACATCAACGCCTGCACCCACGAGCGCCGCCACGGCATGCCGCCCGATAAATCCGTTTCCGCCGAGAACGAGGACGCGACTATTCACTGCCCTCGATTTTGTCACAAAGCAGTAACTCCCTCGTCACCTTTGGGTCACGCCGGGTTCACATAAGCCACCTATCGTTTACCACTCGCGCAAGAGCGCGTGGAACGCCCCATCGACCGATCCGTATACGGGCAGCGAAACATCGCCTTCGCCGCCCGCGGCCTCGTTCGGCCTGGGGAAATGGGAAATCACTAGTGAGTTTTGAATCAGGGGAGCCTCTATCCATGGCAGACGGAAACATCCCGGTCGACCTGCAGGACGACTCGTCCGAGGACCTGTCGACCAACCCGACCAGCAACATCACCTTCCAGGACGTCGTCAAGAAACAGCTGTCACGCCGCAGCGTCGTCAAAGGGTCGCTCGCAGCGGCCGGCGCGACGTTCCTCGCGCCCGCAGCCGGCTACGCGCGCGGCAGAGACGCCTTCCGCCGCGCACCGGCCGCCGAGCCCGAAGCACTGCTCGGCTTCACGCCGCTGTCGATCGAAGCCGCCACAGCCGAACAGGGCCGCACGGTCACGATCTCACCCGACTACGAGTACCAGGCGCTGATCCCCTGGGGCACGCCCATCGATCCCAACTCGAACATCGCCGAATACACGGGCGACCCGAACACGCGCCCGACCGCCGCCGAGCAGGAGCAGATGATCGGCATCGGCCACGATGGCATGTGGTTCTACCCGATGAACCTGCCGAGCATCCTCATGCTCGAGCAGCGCAAGGGCCTGGAACTGCCGGGCAGCCTGCGCAGCCGCATTCTCAATAGCCGCGAAGGCATGATCTGCATCAACCACGAGTTCGGTCGCAACTCGCACGTGCTGGGCAAGTCGTTCCCCGAAACGCTCGAAGACGTGCGCCTGTCACAGGCGGCGCACGGTGTGTCGGTCGTCGCCGTTGCCGAGTCGGGCCGCTTTGGTCCCGGCGAATGGAACGTGGTGTCGAACCCGAACAGCCGCCGCATCACGGTCAACACAGAAGTCGACGTCTCGGGTCCTGTCGCGGGCAGCCCGCTGCTGGGCAACAGCGCAGGCAACGTACCTGCCGGTACCGTGAACAACTGTGGTTCAGGCGCCACGCTCTGGGGCACCTACCTGACCTGCGAAGAAAACTTCAACGGCTACTTCGGTTCAACCACGGGCGACACGACGGGCTTCAACGAGCTGCAGGCCGCCGCGTATGCACGTTATGGCTTCAGCGAGAACGGCTTCGGCTACGGCTGGCACCTGTTCGACGCGCGCTTTGACATCGCCAATCCCGGGTTCGCCAACGAGTCGAACCGCTTTGGCTGGTGTGTCGAGATCGACCCGTTCGATGCCACGAAGAAGCCCGTCAAGCGCTCCGCACTGGGCCGCTTCAAGCACGAAGCCTGCGCATTCACGGAACTCGCCGACGGCCGCGTCGCCGTGTTCATGGGTGACGACCAGCGTGGCGACTACTGCTACAAGTACGAGTCCAACCAGCCCTGGCGTGACGTCATCGCCGCCGGCCTGAGCCCGCTCGACGACGGGAAGCTCTACGTCGCCAAGTTTGGCGCGGGCCCCGAAGGCGAAGGCACGGGCGAGTGGATAGAGCTGACGGCTTCGAACCCGGACATCGCTGCCGCAGGTCTCGACACGCAGGACAAGGTGCTCGTGTACGCCCGTATGGCGGCAGACGTAGTCGGCGCCACGAAGATGGACCGTCCCGAGTGGTCGACCATCGGCAAGGACGGCGAAGTCTACTGGACGCTAACCAACAACGACCGCAAGGACGATGGCCAGGGCGCAATTTCGGACGTCAACCCGATCTTCGAAAACTCCGACGGTTACATCATCAAGACGACCGACACGAGTGCGACGACGTTCGAGTGGAACATGTTCCTGATCTCGCGCAACACGCGTCCCGAAGATCCGGGCGCCGACGCCAGCGACGTGCCCTACGCCGAGTACACGGCTCCTGCTGATGGCGGCGAGAACGTGTTCACGGATCCGGATGCCGCCTGGGCCGATCCGTTTGGTCGCCTGTTCATCGGTACGGACGGCGGTCAGCCTTCGGGTCTGCAGGACCAGATGGTCGTCATCGATACGGCCACGGGTGAGTACAAGCGCCTGCTCATGGGTGTAGCCAGCGACGAGATCACGGGCGCCGCACCGACGCCCAATTACAAGACGCTGTTCACCAACACGCAGCACCCGGGTAACGGTTCGCCGTCATCGACGAACTTCCCAGCGCCGTTCGACGGTGTGACGATTCCGCGCGACTGCACGATCGTCATCCGTCACAAGGGCGGCGGTGTCGTCGGTTCCTGAGCCAGCAACACCTCGCGAACGAGAAAGGGCCCCACCCGGGGCCCTTTTTCTTTGGGCAATGCGGACGCGCCTGCCGACTCGATCGGCTACGATGCGTGTATGAGAATTCTGGCCACACTGCTGGCCGTCGCGATGACGGTTGGCTCAACGGCGCATGCCGAAGCACCCAGGGCGCTGACCGCCAATGACACGGTCGGCGATGTCGATATGCCGGGCTGGACCGTCCGATGGTGGCAATGGGCGTTTTCGATGGACCAGCGCCAGAGCCCCGTGCGTGATCGTACGGGCGCGCAATGCACCCTGAATCAGTCGGGCCCCGTCTGGTTCCTGACGGGTGGCTTCGGCGTTGATCAGGTCATTCGATACTGCACGGTGCCCGCAGACCGTTACCTGTTCTTCCCGCTCATCAATCTTCTCCAGGCACCGGGCGATCAGGAGGGCGTCACCTGTGAACAGGTGCAGCAAGCCGTGACGTTTCGCAATACCGCGATCATCAATGTCTGGCTGCGCGTCAATAGCCACAACCTGCGCGATTCGGTCGTGTTGCTGTCGTCACCCGACTGCTTCGATCTGACGGCGCGCATGCCGGAATCCACAAACGCGCCGTCGCAATACCCGGCCGCAACCAGCGGCATGTGGGTGATGCTGGAACCGTTGCCGCCCGGCAAACACATCCTCCAGTTCGGCGCGCAAGACACGCGCGATGGTCGGCCCAATGACGGCATCGTCCAGGCCGTCGAGTACGTGTTGACGGTTGAGGCCAAATAGCATGGCCCGACTTCTGATCCATTTCTGACGCAGGCCAATCTAGTCGCGGCCCAATGACCCGGCGGCGCTGCGCCGCCTCGGCGCGCTGTGCTAGTGTGCGCGCTCCCCTTTTTGCAGAGCGCCCAAACCATGGCCTACTGGTTAATGAAATCCGAGCCCGATGTTTACAGCATCGACGACCTCGAACGCGATGGCCGCGAACCCTGGGACGGTATCCGCAACTACCAGGCACGCAATTTCATGCGCGACGAGATGAAGGTCGGCGACAAGGCGTTCTTCTACCACTCGAATGCCGACACCGTGGGCATCGTCGGAACCATGACCATCGCCAGCACGCCCTACGACGATCCGACCCAGTTCGACAAAAAGTCGAAGTACTTCGATGCGAAGAGCGGCAAGGACAAGCCACGCTGGCAACTTGTCGACGTGGCGTTTGAGTCAAAGTTTTCGCGTGTCGTGACGCTGGCCGAGCTCAAAGCCAACCCGAAGCTTGCCGATATGCGCCTTGTGCAAAAAGGCAACCGGCTCTCGATCATGCCGGTCGCCAAGAAAGAGTGGGACCTGATCCTGAAGATGGTCTGAACCCGACCGACAACCCGGAGAATGATGTGACGACCGCTCGCCTGCTTCGCCCGCTCCTGATTGTTTTTTCGCTGATCTTTCCCGCAGTCGCGCCGCAGTTCGCGGCGGCCCAACTCGCACCGTTGACTGCCGAGGCGTCCGACCCGGGCAACATGGGGTGGATGGAAGGCTTTCCGCCACCGCCCGACAAACGCATCGAACAACCTGACTCGAATTACTTCAGCTTCCCGAAGCTGCGCTGGACGGTCTGCCACCTGCGTGAGCTGTTGCCCACAGAGCAGGTCAGTCGAGGCTTGGGCGCGCCCGTGCGGCTCGAGTACGCGCTCGACGAAACCCATATCGATGGTCTCCGGTTTCGCCCCACGAACAGCCGGCGCAGCATGACCTTCGCCGAGTCCCTGACCGCCAACTACACGGACGGCATGCTGATCCTGCACCGCGGCAAGATCGTTTATGAACGCTACTCGGGTTGCCTCGATGAAGCCGGCAAGCACGGTGCCATGTCGATGACCAAATCGATGACGGGTCTGCTCGCCGAGATCCTCGTGGTAGAAGGCCAGCTCGACGACACGGCGCTCGTGGTCGACATCATCCCCGAGCTTGCGGAAAGCGCGTTTGGCAACGCAACGGTTCGCCAGGTCATGAACATGACGACCGGGCTCGCCTACAGCGAGGACTACGCAGACCCCAACGCCGACATCTGGATCTACTCAGCGGCCGCAAGTCCGTTGCCGAAGCCCGCGGGCTACTCGGGCCCCAACGGCTACTTCGAGTATCTGCAGACCGTGAAGCCCGAGGGTGAGCACGGCGACGGCTTTCACTACAAAACAGTCAACTCGGACGCTCTGGGCTGGATCATCTCGCGCGTGACGGGCAAGTCCGTGACGGAGCTCCTGTCCGAACGCGTTTGGCAGCGCATGGGCGCGGAACAGGATGCCTACATGACCGTCGACGGTCTCGGCACGCCCTTCGCGGGCGGCGGCATGAGCGCGGGGTTGCGAGATCTCGGTCGAATCGGTCTGCTCATGCTCGGCGAAGGCGAGATCAACGGTGAACGCTTGTTCTCGGGCGAGGTGGTCAGGAACATTCGCGCGGGTGGCAGCAAAGAGGCTTTCGAAAAAAGCGGCTACACTACGCTTGCCGGCGGCAGCTACAAGAGCATGTGGTGGCTGTTCCACAACGACCACGGCGCATTTGCTGCGCGTGGTGTCTACGGGCAGACCGTCTACGTGGACCCGACCGCGGAGATGGTGCTGGTTCGCTTCGCGTCCTATCCGACCGCGAAGAATGCGGACATCGATCCGACGTCTTTGCCGGCCTACGAGGCCGTGGCAGACTATCTCGAAACGCTGGAACCTGAAGCCAGTCCCTAACCGGTCGGCGCGGGTGCGTCGACGAAGGCGCGCTCGAAAACAAAGTCGCCCGGAACACCTTGCGACGGAGACGCTTCGAAGCCCAGTTGCTCAAGCGCAGCCTGCGTGTCCTTGAGCATCGCCATGCTGCCGCAGATCATCGCGCGGTCGTGCCGGCTGTCGAGCGGCGCCAGTCCGAGGTCATCGCAAAGCTTGCCCGACGTCAGCAGCTCCGGAATACGGCCCTGATTCCGAAACGCCTCGCGGGTCACGCTCGGGTAGTACTTAAGCTGGTGGGTCGCGAGATCGCCGAAGTACTCGTGCACCGGCATCTCGTCTTCGATGAACTCGCGGTAGGCGAGGTCCTCGATACGTCGCACGCCATGCACCACCACAATGGTGTCGAAGCGGTCGTAGGTGTCCGGGTCCTGAATAATGCTCAAGAATGGCGCGAGACCCGTTCCGGTCGACAACAGGAACAAGCGCTTACCTGGTCGCAGGTCGTCGATGACCAGCGTTCCGACGGGCTTTGCACTTACCAGCACCTCGTCACCAGCTTCGACGTGCTGCAGCCGTGACGTCAACGCGCCATCAGAAATCTTGATGCTGAAAAACTCGAGGTGCGCATCGTGATTTGGGCTGGCGACACTGTAAGCGCGACTGAGCGGGCGCGCTTCTGTCTCAAGCCCGATCATGATGAACTGGCCGTTCTTGAATCGAAAACCGGGATCGCGCGTGGTCCGGAAACTGAACAGCTTGTCGTTCCAATGGTGAATTGAAAGCACTCGCTCGGTTCTGAACGCAGCCATTTCTTGTCCTTATTCGAAGCCTGGCCGAGGCGAGAGACCCCAGCACGATCAGTTAGTCTGTAATGCGGTGTATCTAGTGCAGGCGGGCGGTGTAGTCAGAAAGCCGCACCACGTTGTCAGGCACTGACATCGTCTCGCGTGATGCCGGCCACATCTGCTGCATACCAGTGAGCGCGCTGGCGATGATCGACATGTCATAGAGCGCGAGACGAACCGCGATACCGTCCATGACCTCACCCAACGCGTCGTTGTAGAGGCTGGTATTGCCGCGCTGCAAGGCACGCACCGCAGCAAGCAAGGATTCTTCATAAGGCGCGGTACAAGGACATTGCGGGTCATGCACATCGAGTCTGATGTGACTGCGTGTGACCAGCTGGCGCACGAGTCGTTCTATGGCCGTATACAGGTGGACGAGACCTGCACCTTCGAATCGCGCGGGCAGATAGGCCGGCACGTCTTCGTCGCGCTCCGCGGCAATGAGGAGTGAACGCAGCGCCCAAAGAATGATATCTACAGGGTCATCGCCGTTGCGCCGCACGGCAGAAGGATCGTCTCGCATGTTGGTATCCCAAGCATTCAGCCGGTACGAACCAGCTTCTTGCAAATGATTCTCATTTGCGTTGAGCGTACACGCGAGCCCTAGTTGATGCAAATGAGAACTATTCGCATCAACGCTGAATTACATCACCACCGCATCAAATGTCTCGAGATCGGGGTGTCCCAGGTAGGTGCCCTTTGGCGCGCTCGCCTGAGCGTGGGCTTTGCGAAAGTGCTCAGACTGGGTCCAGTCTTCAAATGCCTGGCGAGACTCCCAGATGGAATGCGAGGCATACAAGACGTGGTCTTCGTGCTCAGGCCCCTTGAGCAAGGCAAAGGTCTTAAAGCCCGGTACCTCCGAGAGGTACGAGTCGCGCTCGCGCCAGACTTTCTCAAAGCCTTCCTCAAAGCCCTTCGCGATTCGAAATCGATTCATCGCTAGAAACATGGTGAAACTCCCATTCTCCAATTCTTAAGTCAGAACAACGAGCCGGTTGAGCTCGTTGTGATGTTCTACGTGCACGGGCGTCCGGTACACGTCACTGAGCCGATCAGCGGTCATCACGTCAGCGGGTCGACCACAGGCCGCCGCTTTGCCGTCCTGCAGCAGCAAGACGCGATCCGCGTACCGCGCGCCGAGGTTCAGATCATGCAGGATGGCAAGCACGCCTAAACCCTGCCGGCTCTTCTCACGCAAGCGCTCGAGCACACTGATTCCGTTCGCAATGTCCAGATTCGACGTGGGCTCATCGAGCAACAACCAGCGCGACGCGGTGTCATCCTCTGGCTGCCAGACCTGAACCAGACCGCGGGCCAGTTGCACGCGCTGGCGCTCGCCGCTCGACAAGGTCATGTAGACGCGATTGGCCAGCGCACCGATGTCGCAATCGGCGATCGCACGCTCCACGGCAAGATCGTGCAGCGCCTGGTCTCTGCGCCCACGACGACGCCAGCCCATTTCCACAATGTCTCGCACCGTAAAGTCGAAAGCCAACGTAGCTGGCGGCCCGACAACAGCGCGTCGGTCTGCCAGCGACTCGATACCGATATGCTCGATGGCGACATCATTGAGCGTCACCTCCCCGGCATCGGCGGGGCGATCGCCGGCCAGCACACTGAGCAGCGTCGTTTTGCCGGCCCCGTTGGGACCGAGCACCACGAGCAGCTCGCCAGGCGCGACATCGATATCGATGTCCTCAATGAGCCATTGCTCGCCGACGCTGACGCCGATGCCACGTCCAGACAAGCTCATCGTGTGGTTCGAATTCGCAGGATGAGCCACAGAAAGAACGGCGCACCGATTGCGCTGGTCAGGAGGCCGACTGGCATTTCAGCGGGCTGCACGATGACACGTGCGCCAAGGTCGGCGACCACCGTCAGCGCGGCGCCGCACAAGGCGGAAGCTGGCAGCAACACACGATGATGGACACCCCCGATCATGCGCACGACGTGCGGTACGACCAGACCGACAAAACCAATGATGCCCGACATCGCGACACCGGCACCGACGGCGGTGGCGGCACCAAACACAATGCGACGGCGCAGCTTCGGCACGGAGACGCCCAGTCGTTGTGCCTCGACAGCACCGAGCTGCAGCAAATCCAATCGACGTGCGAGCGGCAGCAGCGAGAGAATCGCAGCAAGCATGAGTGCCATGGCCGGCAGCGTCGTATCCCAGCGCGCGCTGCCGAAGCTGCCCAGCGTCCAATAGGTCAGCGACCGAAGCTGTCCGTCGTTGGCGATCCAGGTGAAAAAGCCGATGCCGACAGCCGCGAGTGCGTTGATCGCGATACCGACGAGTAGCATCGTCGCGACGCCGCGATCGCGCTTGCGTACAGCAAACAGGTACAAGGCCGTGGTCACAGCCAATGCACCGGCAATCGCAGCGAGTGGCAGCAGGTAGGGTCCAAGTACTTCGGGCACGGCCAGGTTTTCCGAAAGCACGATACAACCTATGGCACCCAATGCCGCACCCGACGACACACCGATCAGCTGCGGCTCGGCAAGCGGATTGCGAAACAGGCCCTGCAGCACGGCGCCCGAGACGGCGAGTGCTGCACCGACAAACGCTGCCAGCAAGACCCGCGGGATGCGGACTTCCGTAAATACCATGGATTGCAGGGGCGTCAGCGTGGCGTCACCAAACAACGCCGCGAACAATGGTATGCGCACGGCACCGATGGCACTGGCAACGATAAGCGCCAATACCAGTGCCACACCAAAGATCAGAACCGTCGAAAACTGACGGTTGGCTCGCCTCGCAACATGAGGCTCACGCTCTGTTGTGGGCGAGACGGCGTTCACTGCGACTCGGCGATCTTCTGTCTGAGCTCACCCGCGGCTTCGATAGTACGTGGCCCGAAACCCAGCATGGCCATGCCATCCATCGTGACGCTGCGTTCGGATGCCGCCGCAGGTGTGAGCCGGATTGCGGGGTGGTCGAGCAACGCGTCCAGGCCGCCGGCATCGCGAACCCCACGTTCCGGGATGACAATGAACTCGGGCGCCGCTTCTGCGATCGCCTCAATCGACGCTGACTTCCAGCCCTCAAAATCGTCCATCACATTGGCTGCGCCCGCCATGGCCAGCAGCCCATCGCCCGAGGTCTCCCGGCCAGCCGCGACGGGTGCTCCGCCGCGCAAACCCAGCAAGACGATACCGCGCGGCTTCGCGGCCGTGCTCGCCTGCGCCGCAGATGGGTCATCCACCTGCGCCAGCATGCGTTTCACGAGGGCCTCGCCGGCCGCGTCCGCGCCGACGGCCGCCGCGACACAGCGAACCTTGGCGGATATGCCTGCCGCCGAAAACTCTTCGGGCACCCGGATCAAATCGATATCGAGCCGCTCCAGTTGTTCCACGACTTCCGGTGGCCCCATATCGTGCTCACCCATGACCAGCGTGGGCTCGAGCGAGAGGACACCTTCTGCCGACAGATTCCTCACGTAACCCACCTGCGGCAGCTCGCGCGCTTCAGCCGGATAGTTCGAAGTCCGATCGGCGCCAATGATGCGCTGCTGTTCCTGGAGGTCGTAGAGGATCTCGGTGATAGAACCACCAGCGACGACGATGCGAGAAGGATC
>ERZ1740065.36-NODE-36-length-58720-cov-8.351538_pt1 | contig 58720 bp, 60 predicted proteins | sample MGYA00581738_ERZ1740065 | MGnify/ENA primary metagenome ERZ1740065 (study PRJEB43018, sample SAMN04849749) | marine metagenome | isolation source: floating plastic debris | place: Pacific Ocean | collected 2008-09-01 | study: EMG produced TPA metagenomics assembly...
GCGTGAACAAACCTGAGTAGGTGGCCGGGTTGAAACGCGGCGTGCGCCCGATGGGGCTTTGGCTGATGTCGATGACGCGGTCGAACTGCTTGAGCCCCTGGATCGACCCATGCACTGCGATGTCGTGGCTCGCACGGTTGATGGTGTTGGCCGCGGCCGGGTAGAGCGTCGCGTTGATGAGCGTCGACTTGCCGCTGCCTGACACGCCCGTGACACAAGTGAGTACGCCACTCGGGATGTCGACATCGACCTGCTTTAGGTTATTGCCCGCGGCGCCGCGAATCTGGATCGGCTCGCCGTCGGACAGCGCGCGCCGCGCCGGCACCGCGATGATCTCGCGGCCTGACAGGAACTTGCCGGTGAGCGACGCGTCGTTGCGCATGATTTCTTCAGGCGTACCGCTGGCGACGATCTCGCCGCCGTGCACGCCAGCGCCCGGTCCCAGGTCGACGACATGGTCGGCCGCGCGAATCGCGTCCTCGTCGTGTTCGACGACGATGACGGTGTTGCCAATGTCGCGCAGGTGCTGGAGCGTGCCCAGCAAACGTTCGTTGTCGCGCTGGTGCAGGCCGATCGACGGTTCGTCGAGGATGTACATGACGCCGACGAGGCCCGAGCCGATCTGGCTGGCGAGCCGGATACGTTGCGCCTCGCCGCCGGACAACGTCTCGGCGCGCCGGTCGAGCGTCAGGTAGCTCAAACCCACGTCGTCGAGGAAGCCCAGTCGGCTCGCAATCTCTTTGACGATGCGGCTTGCCACCTCGCCGCGCCAGCCGTCGAGTTCCATGGTCTCGAAGAACTGCCGCGCGCGTGCAATCGACATGGCCGTGAGTTCGGGTAGCGTGTGCTCGGCCACAAACACATTGCGGGCCGCCTTGTTGAGACGCGCGCCGCCGCAGTCCGGGCAGGTCTGCACGTTGAGGTAGCGCGTGAGCTCTTCGCGCACGGCCTGCGATTCCGTTTCGCGGTAGCGCCGCTCGAGATTCGGGATGATGCCTTCGAACGCATGGCGACGCGTGACCACCTCGCCGTCGCCCGAGGTGTAGCGGAATTCGATTTTCTTGCGGCCGCTGCCGTAGAGCACGACCTGGCGCTGCTTGTCCGTGAGCGAGTTGAAGGGCGCCTCGACGTCGAAGCCGAAGTGTTCGCCCAGGCTCTGGATGATGCCGAAGTAATAGGTCGTGCGCCGGTCCCAGCCGCGGATCGCGCCGCCCGCAAGCGACAGCTCGTCGTTCAGGATCACACGCTCGGGATCGAAGAACTGTTTGACGCCCAGGCCGTCACAGGTGGGGCAGGCACCGGCCGGGTTGTTGAACGAAAACAGCCGCGGCTCGAGTTCCGTAATGCTGTAGCCGCAGACGGGGCAGGCGAATCGGTCCGAGAACACGAGCTCATCGCCGTTGGGGCCAGGTACTGTGGCCGTGCCCGCCGCACCCAGGTCCGTCTTGGCGTCCATGGGTGCGATGCGTGCGGCGCCGTCGCCTAGCTTGAGCGCCGTTTCGAAGGACTCGGCCAGGCGTTGCTGGATGTCGTCGCGCACCTTGAAGCGGTCGACGACGGCTTCGATGGTGTGCCGCTTCTTCGCATCGAGCTCGGGCGCCTCGCCCAGCGACACGACCTCGCCATCGATGCGCGCGCGCACGAAGCCCTGCGCCTGCAGCTCGCGCAGCACAGCCTGGTGCTCACCCTTGCGGTCGCTGATGACGGGCGCCAGCAGCATGAGCCGCGTGCCTTCGGTTAGCGTCAGCACCTGATCGACCATCTGGCTCACGTTCTGCGCGTCGAGCACCTCGCTGTGATCGGGGCAGCGCGGGATCCCCGCCCGGGCGAACAACAGGCGCAGGTAGTCGTAGATTTCGGTGACGGTGCCCACGGTCGAGCGCGGGTTGTGCGAGGTCGACTTCTGCTCGATCGAAATCGCGGGCGACAGCCCCTCGATGTGATCGAGGTCGGGCTTTTCCATCATCGAAAGAAACTGTCGGGCGTAGGCTGATAGCGACTCGACGTAGCGCCGCTGGCCTTCGGCGTAAATGGTGTCGAACGCGAGCGAGGACTTGCCCGAGCCGCTCAGGCCCGTCATGACAATGAGCTGCTCGCGGGGCAAACGCAGGTCGAGATTCTTGAGGTTGTGCGTACGCGCGCCTCGAAGTTCGATGTAGCGGTGCATGTGCGACCCGGCCGGAGCGGAACAACCTGCTAATATACGCCGCCTCGCGCTGACCGCGCAAAGCACTTCTCACCTTGGCACATGACACCGCGACAGCGACGCGCACGCGTCTACGCTCTGACGAACTCGGCTTTACTGCGCGCCTGAGCGGTATCGCGATTTCGCGCTTGCTGGGCCTGTTCATGGTGCTGCCTGTCATGGCGCTCTGGGCTGACGGTTTGCCCGGCGCCACGCCGCTGCTTGTCGGCGTCGCTGTGGGCGGCTACGGCGTCACGCAGGCCTTGCTGCAGATACCCTACGGCGTGTTGTCGGATCGTTTGGGCCGCAAGCCCGTGGCCGCCATCGGCTTGGCCGTGTTCCTGCTCGGCAGCGCCGTCGCCGCGGGCGCCGAGGGCATCTGGGGTGTGATCGTCGGACGACTGCTGCAGGGCGCGGGTGCCGTGTCCGCGACGCTGTCTGCCTGGCTTGCCGACCGCACGCGCGACGAAGTGCGTACGCCGGCCATGGCCATTTTCGGTGCAGCCATCGGTGCCTCGTTCCTGCTCGCGCTTGTGCTGGGTCCGTTGCTGGCCGCGGCTGTCGGTGTACGCGGCCTGTTTTGGTTGTCCGCCGGCTTCGGTGGGCTAGCCGTTTTGCTCGTGCTGACGGCGCCCGGATCAACGCCCGCAGCGCCGAGCGGTCCGCGCGACTGGTCGGGCGTCATGCGCCCCGATCTGCTGGCCATGGACGGCGCGATACTGGTGCTGCACGCCGCGCTCACAGCCTTTTTTGTCCTGGCGCCGTATCTACTCATCAACGAGATCACGCTGCCCGAGCACCGGCACTGGCAGGTGTACACAGTCACGCTCGCAGCGGCATTACCCATTGCCATTCCGCTCATCATGCGAGACGGGCGCGAAGGCAGCCGGTACATGCTGCTGGCGCTGGCTCTGCTTGCCGGTGGCTTCATTCTGATTGCGGCGGGCCGCAGCCTCTGGCTGTTCGGCGCGGGCTGCACGCTGTTTTTCGCGGGCTTCAGCTATCTCGAGGCCGCGCTGCCGGCGGCCATGTCGCGGCGCGCGCCGGCCGAGCAGCGTGGTGCGGCCCTGGGTTTGTTCTCGAGTAGCCAGTTCTTTGGTGCCTTTGTCGGTGGTACGGCTGCGGGCGCCATCGTGGGCACCTTGGGTGCCGTGGCAGGCGCTATGGGTGTGGCGGCCGTGCTGGGTGGCTGGCTGCTGCTGGCGGCCTTCAATTCCCAGTCGAAACACGCCGATTAGCGCTGGCAATTGGCCCGCCAGCATTTACAATCTAGGGTCGCTTCACGCAGTTTTTCAGGGGTTTTTCCATGGCGCGCGGTATCAACAAGGTCATTCTCGTCGGCAACCTGGGCCAGGACCCGGAGACGCGCTACATGCCCAGCGGGGGCGCGGTGACGAACCTGCGCATCGCCACGAGCGAAAGCTGGAAAGATAAGCAATCGGGCGAGCAGCAGGAGCGCACGGAATGGCACAGCGTGGCCATGTTCAACCGCCTGGCCGAGATCGCTGCTGAGTACCTGCGCAAGGGCTCGCAGGTCTACATCGAAGGCAAGCTGCGCACGCGCAAGTGGCAGGACAAGGAAGGCCGCGACCGCTACACGACGGAAGTCATCGCCGACGAAATGCAGATGCTGGGTGGCCGCGGTGGCGCAGGCTCGCCTATGGCCGGCGGCGGCGGTGGTGGCCAGCAGCGCCCGCAGAGCGCACCGGCGTCGCAGCCCGCGGCGGCCGTCAACGACTTCGACGACGACATCCCGTTCTAAGGGTCTTTCGTTGTCGAACGCTGCAAAAAAGCCCGCCCTGGTGCGCGCTTTTTTGTGGGCGTCTTGTAGTGTGTTCCTCTTGGCGCTGTCGAGTGGGGTGTCAGCGACGGATTTTCGCCAACGCGTAGACGACATCGTCGCGACACCGCAGCAGTACGATGGAGAGATCATTGACAGTCTCGTTGATCTCGGCGTGGAGGCCGTTCCAGCGATTGGCGATGCGTTACTCCGATCCGACTATGCGTTTCCCCTGGTATTTGTCATTGCCCTGGGTGAACTCGGTCACCCTGACGCGTCATCGTGGCTCATCGCCTATCTGGACCGTCGCCCTGCGTTGTTCGTCAATGATTCACGGGCGTTAAGCGTACTCGACTCGCTGGGAAAGACGCGGGGTGAGCAGGCTCGGGCACGTCTCGAACACGTGTTTAGCACGCAGGACTATCACATCGACGCGCGGTTGCTTGCCGCTCAGAGCTTGCAGGCGTTTGAGGGCACAACGGCACGAGATGCGGCCGCGCTGTTTCTTGATCAGTCCTACCGAGAGGCACATTCGGGCGACCCGGCACACGCGCTCGATATAGGTTCGCGTAGGCACTTGTTCGAAGCGCTGATGTCAACCGACACGCCGCTGTCCTATGAGGTTGCGGTCGCTGCCATGCGGGGCGACAGTGAGCTGGGCTGGGCGATGGCGCCGGTTGTGGCGCGTGTGAGCCGCGAAGGTCGTGAAGATGGTTGGGCACTGTTAGCAGAAGTCGCCAGTAGCGCTGACGCTTATGACCCCTACTATCGTTTGGCCGCGGCCCATGCCTTAGTCGAGGCGGGCGTCGCGTCCGCCTGGTTGTCGCACGAGGTAGGCGAGACGCTGGTTACCGAGATGTCAGCACCCCACTGGCCGGATGATCTGCGCGCCAAAGCGCGCGCGGTGGCTAAGGCCACCGCTCGATCGGAGCATTAGGATCTGCTGCAAGGATCAGCTAGGTGCCAGGATTCTCGATGACAAAGCCGTTGGCGCTTTGATCGGTGGCGAAAATCATCCTGCGTTCGATTAGGCCGGGCGAATCGATGCGATCGTACACATTTCTCGATAGCACCTGGCCTTCCGACGCATCGGCGACCGCCTGAACGTAGGACTCCAGTGCCTCCTGGTTCGGACCATAGATGCGCAGCGCGCACACCTTCTCGCCGCTGGCGAGGCTGTCCACAGCATTCCCGTGGGCGCCCGTCCTCGTTTAAAACAGCGGCAGCAATGCGTCCTGGCGCTCAAGCCCCACGAGATCGCTGTCCATCGCTCCGATGAGCTCATCAAAATGCAGGTGATCCATGAGCGTATTCGTCATTTCGAAACGCATGCCGTTTTCGGACAGCACGAGGGCTTGCTCGGCACCCGCGCCCAGGCTTCGGATGGTGGCCAGTGTCTCGGGGACCGCGGGGTCTGATGACGACGTCTCGGCAACAGCGGCCAAGGTGTCGACAGATTCCGGTTGCGAGACGGTGGGCGGTGTCGCTTGCGTTGGTGTCATCGCAACCGGCTTCGCGGGTTGGGCAATGGGTGCTGATGCGGCTTCCGGTCTCTCGTACCACGCGAACGCAACAAGGGCCGCTATGGCAACGCCCGCGAAGAGAAACGGAAGCCTGGGTGTACCCATCGATCCCTCCCGCAGCGAGCCTGACCAGACGTTTCCGGCGATAGCCCGCAGCCTATGCTGAAGGCTACACTAGCTTCCGGGACGAGGAGAGCGAGATGGCGAAAGTAACCGGCCTGGGCGGCGTGTTTTTCAAGAGCCCCGACCCCGAGGCGCTCTGCGCGTGGTACGCCGAGCACTTGGGCATGACGATTGGACCCGACTTCAACGGTGCCGTGTTCCATGCGAACACGCAGCCGAGTGAGGGCTACTCGGTCTGGAGTCCCTTCAAGGACGACACGACGTACTTCGCGCCTTCCGACCAGGCCTTCATGATCAATCTCATCGTCGACGATCTCGACGGAGCGCTCGCGCAGGTGGCTGCGGCCGGTGCCACGCTGCACGGCGAGCCCGAGCGCAGCGAGTTCGGTGCCTTCGGTTGGTTCACCGACCCAGCCGGCAACAAGGTCGAGCTGTGGCAGCCCGACGGTGGCGATGCAGCCGAGTCGTAGCAGGGCACTTGGGTTAGCGCTGGTCGGCCTGGCACTCGTGGCAGCACCAACGCAGGCGTCGGAACCGCCGGCACAGCCTGAAGTGGGTGGGACGGTGGTCTTGCTACACGGCCTCGCACGCAGCGCCAAGTCGATGCGGCGCATGGCGTCGTCGCTCGAGTCGACGGGCTACGCCGTGTGCAACATCGACTACCCGTCCACGGATCACGCCATCGAGGTGTTGGCCAAAGACCATGTGTTGCCCGCCATCGAAACCTGCGTGGCCGACGCGGAGCCCGTGCATTTCGTCACGCATTCCATGGGTGGCATCATCGTGCGCTACCTCGCCACACTCGATACGGCGCCTGTCATTGGTCGCGTCGTCATGCTGGGACCGCCTAACGCCGGCAGCGAGGTCGTCGACCGCATTGGCGACTGGGCTGCATTTGACAAGCTCAATGGCCCTGCCGGGCAGCAACTGGGCACCGATGCCGAGAGCCTGCCCAATCAGCTTGGGCCCGCGACCTTTGAGGTCGGCGTCATCGCGGGGCGGCGTTCGATCAACTGGATCAATTCGACAATGATCGACGGGCGCGATGACGGCAAGGTGTCAGTCAAGAGCGCGCAGCTCGAAGGTATGGCCGATTTCCTGATCCTGCCCGTGACGCACCCGATGATGATGCGCAGCCGACGTGTGATTCGGGAGACGCAACACTTCCTGCAGCACGGCAAATTTGGAGCCGAGGGCGAGTAGGGCATGACGACGCTGACCGACTACGGTGCGATCGATCACGCCACGTTTCAGGACAGCGTGATGGGTGGAGATCAGCCGGCACTCATGCGCGGTCTTGTTGCGGACTGGCCGCTCGTCGTGGCCGCTGGCGATGCCGAGTCATTCACGCGCGCCGTCGTGGCCGGCGATGCCGCGCATCGTGTGCAGGCCTTTGTCGCCGCGCCTGACGTTGGCGGGCGCTACTTCTACAACGACAATTTCACGGGTTTCAATTTCGAGCGTCGGCAGATGGCGTTAGGCGCGTTGTTCGAGCGTGTGTACGCGCTGCGCGACAATGACAATCCCGAGGGTATATACGCGGGCGCGATTCCGCTGACGGGGCCTATGGCCCGCGTCGCCAACGCATTATCCATGCCGCTGCTCGACGGCATCGACGACCGACTCGTGTCGCTCTGGTTCGGCAACCGCGGCCAGACCGCGATTCACTGGGACTTGCCGCAGAACATTGCCTGCGTCGTGGCTGGCAAGCGGCGCTTCACGTTGTTCCCACCCGACCAGCTCGAGAATCTCTACATGGGGCCTGTCGACGTGACGCTGGCCGGTCAGCCTGTGAGTCTGGTTGATCCGCTGAAGCCGGATCTCGAACGCTTCCCGCGGTACGCAGACGCGGAGAAGTACAAAATCGTCGCGACACTTGAGCCCGGTGACGCGCTGTATTTGCCGAGCCTCTGGTTTCACCACGTCGAGTCTCTGGAACCCGTCGGCGCGCTCGTCAATTACTGGTGGCGCGACGCGGCGGCACACATGGTCACGCCCTTGTTCACGCTGCTGCACGCCATGCTCACGCTCAAGGACCTGCCGGAGAACGAGCTCACCAACTGGCGCCGCCTGTTCGACCACTACGTGTTCGAGCGGGATGCAGACCCGCTCGCCCACCTGCCCGAGCACGCGCGCGGGTTCCTCGGCGAGACCACACCAGAACGCGCGCAGAGACTGCGAGCCTTTCTGGCCCGCAGCCTCGGCGTGCGACCGCGTTAACCCGGCGACGCTGGCTCTCGCAGCACCACCGGCCCAGGCCTACACGGCATCGGCCTCGTAAGAGATGCGCGCAACGCGCTCTCCCTGACCGTCCACTGTCACGGCGCCCAGTCCTATCTCCCCCAAAACGCGAGGTGCGATAACCGCATGTTTCGCAGCAGTGTTCGGTTGGTGGCTGAAGGGACTCGCTAAGCAACCTGCCTGTTACAAGGAGTACCGCCATGTCTCGATGTCACCACGGGATGGTCGAGGGCCGCGGCTGCGCGCACCTCAAACTGGGCCACTTCGGCCGACTGTTCCCCCACCTGGAACCGCTTTTTTCACACGACTCGCTACTCGAAGCGCTGGGAAAGCCCGGCGGGATCATGGACGGCGACCGCACACCCGATAGCAATATCCCCGCCGGCTATACGTTTTTCGCGCAGTTCGTCGACCACGACGTCACGCTCGACACGAAGACCAAGCTCGACAGCGATCAGGTCCAGGACCCCAACAAGGTCCCAAACTTTCGCTCGCCAAGCCTCGACCTCGATTGCGTGTACGGCTTCGGTCCGGAGGCCTCGGCGCACCTTTACGAAGGCAGCACCGAGAAGGTCATCACGGGCACGGCCGCCAATCCCGAAGATCTCGCACGCGCCAAGGACGGCACCGCACTCATCGGTGATCCGCGCAACGACGAGAACATCTTTGTCAACCAGATGCACAACCTGTTCATCAAGCTGCACAACAAGTTCATCGACTCGGGCTACGAGTTTGAGGAAGCGCAGCGCGAGAGCCGCTACCACTACCAGTACATCGTGCTGCACGATTTCCTGAAGCGGGTTTGCGACCCCGTGATCTACAAGTTTGCGCTGGAGCGTCTTTACCGGCGCGAGTTCCCGCTCTGCTACGAGCCCGACGACCACGGCGGCTTGTTTATGCCCGTCGAGTTCAGTGTGGCGGCCTACCGGTTTGGCCATTCGATGGTGCGCAGCCAGTACCGCGTTCGCAATACGGCCAGCGGCCGGATCCGTCGCGTCGAACTCTTCGACGAAACGCTCATGGCGGGCGGCTTCACGGCGCTGCCGCCCGAGATCACGCTCGACTGGCGCTTGCTGCTCGACATTGACGGCTCACGCCCCGATGCGAGCAAGGCGGTCGACGCGCGGCTGGCCACGGAGCTCAACAACCTGCCGTTCCTTGAGGCCGGTGAACCGAACCCGAATCGCCGCTCACTGGCGTTTCGCAACCTGCTGCGCGGACGCAGCCTGGGCCTGCCCTCGGGACAGGCCGTGGCCGAGGCACTCGCGGACTGCGGCTACCCGATCGAGCCCGAAGTGCTGTCGCTGCCCGCGCGTCGCTTCCCGGGCGTCGGTGCGTTGTCGGCCAAGGACAAGCACGCGCTGCAGCACGAGACGCCGCTGTTCTTCTATCTGCTGGCTGAGGGTGGCGACAACGATCACCTGGGCCCGACGGGCAGCGCGATCCTCATGGAGGTCTTCGGCGGCATGCTGACCTTCTGTAAGGGCACATTCCTCAGTGATCTGTCCTGGTCGCCTGACAACGACATTGTCTCGTCGGATCACAACCTGACGCTGGGTGACATCGCGCGCTACGTGTCAAGCTGACCTGCACCGGCCCCGGGGTGCTGCTTTGCCCGGGGCCGGTTTCTTGCGAGGCCCCCGCTGCGTTAAACTGGCGTGATGTCCGGAAAGCTCTACATCAGTACCTACGGCTGCCAGATGAACGAGTACGACTCGTCCAAGATGGCGGACGTGCTCGCCGAGTCGCACGGCATGACGCTTACGCAAACGCCCGAAGAGGCCGATGTGCTGCTCGTGAACACCTGCTCGATTCGTGAGAAGGCTGCCGAGAAGGTGTTCTCGGAGCTCGGCCGCTGGAAGCCCTACAAGCTCGCCAAGCCCGGCACGCTCATTGGCGTGGGTGGTTGTGTCGCGAGCCAGGAAGGCGAGGCCATCACCAAGCGCGCGCCGTTCGTGGACATCGTGTTTGGCCCGCAGACGCTGCACCGTCTGCCGGAGCTCGTGGAATCGGCGCGTGCCGATAAGAAGAGCGTCGTCGACATCTCGTTCCCGGAGATCGAGAAGTTTGATCGGCTGCCAGAGCCGCGCGCCGAAGGGCCGACGGCCTTCGTGTCGGTCATGGAAGGCTGCAGCAAGTACTGCTCGTTCTGCGTGGTGCCTTACACGCGCGGCGAAGAAATCAGCCGGCCATTTGACGACGTGATCGTCGAATGCGCACAACTGGCCGAGAAGGGCGTCCGCGAAATCAACCTGCTTGGGCAAAACGTCAATGCCTACCGCGGCCCCATGTACGGTGGCGAGCTGTCGGATCTCGCGACGCTGATTCACTACGTGGCACAGATCGACGGGATCGAACGTATCCGCTTTACGACCTCACACCCCGTCGAGTTCACGGACAGCCTCATCGAGGCCTACGCCAACGTGCCCAAGCTTGCGAACTACCTGCACCTGCCCGTGCAATCCGGGTCCGACCGCACGCTGGCGCGCATGAAGCGTGGGCACACGGCGCTCGAGTACAAGCAGAAGATCCGCAAGCTGCGCGAAGCGCGCCCGGATATCAGCTTGTCGTCGGATTTCATCGTGGGCTTTCCTGGTGAAACCGATCGCGACTTTGAAGCAACGATGAACCTGATTGCGGACATCGGCTTCGATCAGTCCTTCAGCTTCATCTATTCGGCGCGCCCCGGTACACCCGCGGCGGCGCTGCCCGACGAAGTGCCCATGGCCGTCAAGAAAGAACGCCTCAAGCTGTTGCAGCAACGCATCATTCAACAGGCCGCGGCAATCAGTCGCGGCATGGTGGGTCGCGTCGAACGCGTGCTGGTCGAAAAGCCCTCGCGCAAGGATCCCAACCAGCTCTCGGGTCGCACCGAGAATATGCGCTGGGTCAATTTTGACGGGCCGGCCTCACTCATCGGCGATTTCGCCGATGTGGTCATTACCGAAGCGTTGCCCAACTCGCTGCGCGGCCGGCTTGTGACGGATACAGCTGAGGCCGTGTGACCAGACGCGTGGATGCCTTGAGTGTGCTGGATTTCGGTGCGGTGACCCATTTTGGGGCTTGGCGAGGCGCGATTCGTGGCGTAGGCTCAGGCTTCCCTGGCAGGAAACTCAAGGTGCGCGAGACACTTTGACCGACGTCACAGTCAGCCGCGATCTGGTACTCGAGCCCGAGGACAATGCCCGGCTCGCCAACTTAAGCGGCCAATTCGACGAACATCTCCGCCAGATCGAGCGCAGGCTCGATATCGAAATCGCTAACCGCGGTAATCACTTCAGAGTCGTCGGCGCAGAAAGCGCCGCTCGCAAAGGCGAGCACGTGTTGCGTCAGCTGTTTGAGCTGACCAATCGCGAGCGCCTCGATCCCGAACACATCCACATTTGCCTACAGGAGTCAGGTATGCAGCCAGCCCCCGGTGACAAACCGAATCTTGCCGTCGCAGACGCGCCAGACGAACTCGTTATTCGAACCCGTCGCAAACTGATTCGGCCCCGAGGCGGCAACCAGCATGGCTACCTGGCGCACATCCGTGCCAACGACTTGTCGTTTGGTATCGGCCCCGCGGGCACGGGCAAGACCTACCTGGCCGTCGCGGCTGCGGTTGAGGCGCTCGAAACCGATCGCGTGCGTCGCATCGTGCTCGTACGTCCCGCCGTCGAGGCCGGCGAACGTCTGGGCTTCCTGCCGGGCGACCTGACACAAAAGGTCGACCCGTACTTGCGCCCGATGTACGACGCGCTCTACGAAATGATGGGCTACGAAACCGTCGGCAAGCTGCTCGAACGCAATATCATCGAGGTGGCGCCGCTCGCCTTCATGCGTGGCCGGTCGCTCAATGAGTCGTTCATCATTCTCGATGAAGCGCAGAACACAACCGTGGCGCAGATGAAGATGTTCCTGACGCGCATTGGCTTCGGTTCAACGGCCGTGGTCACGGGTGACGTGACCCAGATCGACTTGCCCGCGGGCCAGCTTTCGGGGCTCAAGCACGTGTTGCGGGTGTTATCCGAAGTGCCCGGCGTGGGCATGTCTCAGTTTGGTGCGAAGGATGTGGTCCGCCACCCGCTCGTGCAGAAGATTGTCGACGCCTACGACACGTTCGAGCGGGACGCCCACGAGGACTGATGGCGGCGACACTGGGCGTCAACGTCCTCAAGACAGACACCAACGATGGCGTCCCCGACGACGCCTTTCTGCATCGCGCCGCGGTGACCGCCGCGGCGGCGGCAGAGGCCGATCAGGCCGGCTTTTCGGGTCCGCGCGAGGTCGCCATCAGCATCGTGGCCGTTGACGAAAGTCAGGCGCTCAACGCGCAGTGGCGGGACAAGGACACGCCGCCCAACGTGCTCGCCTTTCCGGCCCCGGACATGCCCGGCCCGCCTGGCGCACCGGTTCCCGCGGGCGATATCGTGATTTGTGCGGAGATTGTAAGCCGCGAGGCCCGGGACCAGGGCAAGGCGCCTGCGGCACATTGGGCGCACATGGTCGTGCATGGGACCTTGCATCTCATGGGTTACGACCATATTGAGGAAGAAGATGCCGCGGTCATGGAGGCCGCGGAGCGTCGGGCGCTGGCCGCGCTGGGATTCGAGGATCCCTACGCGGTTCACGATACCTGATGGTTTTTGTTGCTATTATCGAGTTCCAGAACGGACTCCCACACCGGAATGAGCGAAGACAAACCTCCGAGTAGGCCGGGCTCGACAGCGGGCGTCTGGCAGCGTTTGCTGGCAGTGTTTCGTAGCGAGCCCCGCACACGCGAAGAAGTCCTCGAGATGATCGAGGAAGCCGGCGAACAGCTGCTGTTCGACGAGGACGAGCGGTCCATGCTTACGGGCGTTCTGGAAGTCTCCGAGACCCAGGTTCGCGACGTCATGGTGCCCCGCTCGCAGATGGTGGTACTCGAGGACGGCGTACCGTTTGGTGAGATTCTCAAGACCATCATTGACTCGGGCCACTCCCGCTTCCCGCTGCATGGCGGCGAGCGCGACGAGATCATCGGCATTCTGCTCGCCAAGGACCTGCTCAATTGCCTGGGCGCACCCATGGACCAGCCGCTCGATGTGTCGCGCTGGCTGCGGCCTGTCGTATTCATCCCCGAGACCAAGCGACTCAATACGCTGCTCAAGGAATTCCGGGCCAGCCACAATCACATGGCCGTCGTCGTCGACGAGTACGGTGGTGTGTCGGGGCTGCTCACGATCGAGGACGTGCTCGAGGAAATCGTCGGCGAGATCGACGACGAGCACGACCCCGAGGAAGATGCCTGGATCCGGCCTGACGGAGAACGCGACGGTGAGCCCTTATACGCCGTGCGCGCGCTAACCCGCATCGACGAGTTCAACGAGTACTTCTCGTCTGAGCTCACCGACGAGCAGTACGACACCGTAGGTGGCCTGGTTATGTGCGAGCTCGGCCGAATGCCGCGGCGCGGCGAAGTCATCGAGCACGGCGGCTTCCGCTTCGTCGTGGTCCGCGCCGACCGGCGCCGCATTGACCTGTTGCAAGTGATGCGCGCCGGCAATGTCGCCGACGACGCAGCCTGAATCCCGCAGCGCTTCGCCGCGACCCTGGCGTGATGCGCGCCTGGGCATCGCGCTCGTGTTGGGCGCGTTGCTGCCGCTGGGTTTCGCGCCATTCGAGTTTTGGTGGCTGCTGCCGATCGTGGTCGCCGCGCAGGCGCTGACCTGGATTGATCTCGCGCCGCGGCGCGCCTATCGCGTGGGTTTTGGCTTTGGTTCCGGTGCGTTTCTTGCGGGCACCTACTGGCTCTACCACTCCATTGTCATCATTGGCAAAGTGCCGCTGCCCTTAGCACTCGTTCTCATGCTGGGGCTCGTCGCGATCATGGCGCTCTACTACGGCGGTGTGGCCGGGGTCGTGACGCACTTTGCGCGCGGTCGGGTGTTGCCGGCCGTACTGGTGTTGCCGGGCGCCTGGGTGTTCTTCGAGTGGGGGCGTGGCTGGGTGCTGTCAGGTTTTCCCTGGCTGTCGCTGGGTTACGCATTGCCGGAGTCGGCCATGGCCGGTTACCTGCCGCTTGTGGGTGTGTACGGCGGAACGCTGGCGCTCGCGGGCGTGGGTGCCGCGTTGCTGGGTGCCGTGAGATTCCGGAAGCCGCTTGAACGAGCGCTGTCGGTGGCGAGTGCGGCGGCCATTGTGTTGATCGGTCTCGCCACGGCGCGCGTGGATTGGGTGACGCCTGGCGACCGTACGGTGTCTGCAAGCATTGGCCAACTCGGACTCGACCAGCGCCTCAAGTGGACGCAGGAAGTGTTCAACGAGACGCTCAACTGGTACGCAAATTTCGTGACGGAGGAGCGCGGCGCGGACGTGCTTGTGATGCCCGAGGCGGCGATCCCGAGCGTCGCAGATCGCGTCACGGTGTATCTCGACCAACTGGGGTCCACTGCGGGTGCCTCGGGCGGCACGCTGCTGCTCGGCATCCTGCGACGGGACGAGGCGGGTGTGTACAACGCGCTGGGCGCCTTCGAGGGCCGCGGGCGCAGCTGGTACGACAAACGCCACCTCGTGCCGTTTGGCGAATTCTTTCCCGTCCCGGCATTCGTGCGAGAGTGGATGCGGCTGCGCGACCTGCCGTACTCAGACATTGCGCAAGGGCAAGCCAACCCGGAGCCGCTCATGGCCGCGGGCCTGCCGATCGCCACGAGCATCTGTTACGAGGACGCCTATCCTGCTGAGCAACTCGGGTTCTTCCCGGATGCGGCATTCATCGTCAACGTGAGCAACGACGGCTGGTTCGGCGACTCCATCGCGCCCTGGCAGCACCTGCAAATCGCGCGGACGCGTTCTGCGGAGTCGCAACGCTGGCAATTGCGCGCCACGAACACGGGCGTCACGGCCATCATCGACGGTCGTGGGCGGATCGTGGATCAGGCGCCCGCTTTCGAGCCTGCTGTGCTTCGCGGCACGATTGAGACCGTCTCGGGGCACACGCCGTACACGCAGCTCGGCAACCTGCCGGCCTTGACTCTGAGCCTGGTGCTCATTGCGCTGGGCGCGGCGCTCGGTCGCCGGGGCTGAGCGGGCTTCCAACGCCGCAGCAAGGCTGTATCCTTGCCGGTTTAGCGACTAAAGACCGGCCGCAGGCCATGAGCAAGCAATACCATCCCAAGGACATCGAGCCGCAGGTTCAGCGCCACTGGCGCGAGCGGGGCACCTTCGAGGTCGATGAGACCGAGGGCGTTGACCCGTACTACTGCCTGACTATGTTCCCGTACCCCAGCGGCAAGCTGCACATGGGTCACGTGCGTGTGTTCACGATCTCGGATGTGGTGGCGCGTTACCACCGCATGCAGGGCAAGCACGTGCTACAGCCCATGGGATGGGATGCGTTTGGGATGCCCGCGGAGAACGCGGCCATCCAGAACCAGGTGCCGCCGGCGCAATGGACCTACGACAACATCGGTTACATGCGTGGCCAGATGGACTCGCTGGGCCTGGGTTACGACTGGCGCCGCGAAGTCACGACCTGTCGGCCCGAGTACTACCGCTGGGAGCAGTGGCTGTTCACGAAGCTCTTCGAGAAGGGGCTCGTCTACCGCAAGAGTTCGGTCGTCAACTGGGACCCCGTGGACAACACGGTGCTGGCCAACGAGCAGGTCATCGACGGGCGTGGCTGGCGCTCGGGCGCGCTCGTGGAGCGGCGCGAGATTCCGCAGTGGTTCATGAAAATCACGGACTACGCCGATGAGCTGCTCGAGAGCCTCGACAAGCTCGATGGCTGGCCCGAGTCCGTAAAGACGATGCAGCGCAACTGGATCGGCCGGTCGGAAGGCGTCGAAATCGCGTTTGACATCGAAGACGGCTACGCGGACACGCTCGCCGACACCGACGGTAAGCTGCGCGTGTTCACGACGCGGCCCGATACGCTCTACGGTGTGACCTATATGGCCGTTGCGGCAGAGCACCCGCTGGCCACGCGCGCCGCTGCGTCGAACCCGGATCTCGCTGCGTTCATCGAGGAGTGCCGCCAGGGCGGTGCTGCCGAGGCTGAGGTCGAGACCATGGAAAAGAAGGGGATGGCGCTCGGCATCGATGCGATCCATCCGCTCACGGGCGAGCGTGTGCCTGTCTGGGCTGCCAACTTTGTGCTCATGTCGTACGGCACGGGCGCCGTCATGGGCGTGCCCGGCCACGACCAGCGCGACTGGGAGTTCGCGACACAGTGCGGCCTGACCATCAAGCAGGTCATCGGTGCGTTGCCCGGCGATACCGTCGATCTCTCGAAAGAGGCCTATCTCGGCAAAGGCACGACCGTGAACTCGGGCGAGTTCGACGGGCTCGAGTTCCAGGCCGCCTTCGATGCCATCGCGGATCGGCTTGTGGCCGATGGTAATGGCACACGTACGATCAACTATCGCTTGCGTGACTGGGGCGTTTCCCGTCAGCGCTACTGGGGCGCGCCCATCCCGATCATCTATTGCGACGATTGCGGTGCGGTGCCCGTCCCTGAGGCGGATCTGCCGGTCGTGCTGCCCGAGGACGTCGTGGTCAGCGGGACCGGGTCGCCGCTCAAGGACATGCCGGAGTTCGTGGACGTCGTGTGTCCGAAGTGCGGCAAGCCTGCGAAGCGCGAGACCGACACGTTCGATACGTTCGTGGAGTCGTCCTGGTACTACGCGCGCTACGCCTCCTTCGACGCTGATTCGGCCATGCTCGATGACCGCGTCAACTATTGGCTGCCCGTCAACCAGTACATCGGTGGCGTTGAGCACGCGATCCTGCACCTCTTGTACGCGCGCTTCTTCCACAAGGTCATGCGCGACCTGGACCTCGTGCCCGGTGACGAGCCGTTCACCAACCTGCTCACGCAGGGCATGGTCAACAAGGACGGCAGCAAGATGTCCAAGTCCAAGGGCAACACCGTTGACCCGCAGGGCATGGTGGACGAGTACGGTGCCGACACGGTGCGCCTGTTCATGATGTTCACGGCGCCGCCCGAGCAGGCGCTCGAGTGGTCTGATGACGGCGTGGCCGGTGCATTCCGATTCCTGCGTCGCCTCTGGCGCGTCGTGCACGAGCATCTCGATGCCGGTCATGACGCCGTGGGCGATTTCGAGGGCCTGCCGTCCGGCCTCAAGGACCTGCGCCGCAAGACGCATGAGGTCATCGCGAAGGTGTCCGACGATGTCGGTCGGCGCTACACGTTCAACACCGCCATTGCGGGTGTCATGGAGCTCGTCAACGCCGTGACCGCCACGGATGTGACCGACGACCGCGGCCACGCCGTACGACAGGAAGCGCTTGAGACGGGTGTGTTGCTGTTGTCGCCCATCGTGCCGCACATCACGCACGCACTCTGGCAGGCGTTGGGGCACGAAACAGCTGTCGTCGATGAGCGCTGGCCGAGCGTCGACGAGGGCGCGCTCGTGAAGGACGCGATCGAGCTTGTCGTGCAGGTCAACGGCAAGCTGCGCGCGCGGCTCGAAGTGCCGGCCGATGCCGACAAGGGGGCGCTTGAGGCCGCCGCGCTCGCCGATACCCACGTGCAGTCTTTCATCGGTGACAAGGCAGTTCGGCGCGTCATCGTCGTACCCGGCAAGCTCGTCAATGTCGTGGTCTAGCGCACTTCAGCGTGGCGCGTTGCTGGCGCTGCTGCTCGCACTGGCGGGTTGCGGCTTCCAGCTTGCGGGCCAGCAGTCGTTGCCTTCGGGATTCGAGACGATCGCGGTCGACATCGAGGACACCCGCAGCGATGTCTACCTGGCACTCGAGCGTGCGCTGGCGGCGCAGGGTGTGCGCATTGACCGCGACTCACCCAACCGGCTTGCGATCAGCGACACTGAGACGGGTCAGCGCGTGTTGTCCGTCTCGGCGCGCAACATTCCGCGTGAATTCGAGGTGTTCTACACGATCAGTTACAGCTTCCGGCGTGACCGCGAGCTGTTGCTCGAGCGCCCTGCCGTAACGCTCACGCGCGACTACATCTGGGATGAGACCCAGGTGCTCGGCAAGCTCCGCGAAGAACGACGGCTGCGCGCACTCATTGTCGACGACCTCGTCGACATCATCCTGCGCCAGATCGCGTCGGTGGCCTGATGCTCACGATCGGCGCGCTGGCCGACCGGCAGGCGCTTCGGCACGCGCTCGACGACTGGCTCACGCGTCATGGCCTGGCGCTTGTCCATCATCACCCGGATGATGCGCTGCCCGGCAGCTACTGGGGTGCGCCAGAGGCCGGTGTTCGGGGCGCGACGCTTCATGTGCGTGACGACACACCGCTGCACTCGCTGCTGCATGAGGCTTGCCACGTAGTCTGTTCGCGGGCCGCGGGCCGCGGTAACTTTGATCGCAATGCCGGCGGAGACGACGCCGAGGAGACGGCCGTTTGCGCGCTGCAGTTGCTGGTTGCAGAAGCGCTGCCTGGTCTGGGTTGGCGGCGGCTCGCGCGTGATATGGATGCGTGGGGCTATCGCTTCGTTGTCGGCAGCACGACCGCATGGTTTCGACGGGATGTCGTGGACGCGCGTTCATGGCTCGTGCGACGCGGTCTCACCCCGGCAGGTTGCGCATGACAACGCGTCGCTTGCTTGCGTATGTCGCCGGACTCGCGCTGATGACATTCGCGCTGGTCGCCATCGAGCGCTTCACCGAAACGGGGCTCCGAATGCTTGTGGCAAGTCCTTTGGCCGCAACGCTCGGGACCAGCGAGTACTCGGTTGTTGAGTGGCTGCAAATCGTGCTGTTGGTTGTAGTTGCGGGCTTGTCCTGGTGGGCGGCGCAGCTGTCACGTATCCAGCGTACCCTGGCGACGCTGGGATTCGCCGTCGCGTGCGCCGCGATCATCCGTGAGTTCGACCTGTTTCTCGATCGCTTTCTCTTCGATCACGCCTGGCAACTGCTCGTCGCAATCGTCGGCGTTGCTGCCATTGTTTCGGCTGTCCGACATCGGCGCGCGCTGGTTGCGGGTTGGACGCGTGCGCTCGGCGAACCCGGCCTTGGTCTCATTGTCCTCGGCATCAGCATCGTGACGGTGTTCGCCAACGCGCTCGGCAACGAAGGCCTGTGGCAATCGCTCATGGGCGACGACTATGTGCGCGTCGCCAAGGTCGCAACCGAAGAGCTCACAGAGCTTGCGGGTTACTGGCTCTGGCTCGTCGGACAGATCGAATTCACGCTCAGTTGCAAGACGCAGCACCGCGTGTCGCGCGACGGGTCGGACCGGCGGCGCAGTGAGCGCCGACGGCGGCGCGACAAGTCACGCGGCCCGGGTGGATTCACTAAATGAGAATTATTATCATTTCTGCTGGCAAGCCGGTTCGGCATGGGGATACCAGACATGAATCGTAAAATAGTAAGTATGGTCGTAGCCGCGCTCGTGGCAGGGCTTGCAGGTTGCGGCCAGAAAGAGCCTGCGGCGACGGAGCCTGCCGACACCGCCGCGCTGGCGCCCCCGGAACCGACTGCCGAAACCGAGGCGCACGGCGATATCGGCTCGCAGCCGCTGCCGTTGCGTCTGGCTTTCATGTCCGGACACGTTGAAGCCGGGCTTGCGTTGTACAAAGCGGGCGCGCCTGAAATGGCGGCCAAGCACCTGCTGCACCCGGTCTCGGAAAGCTACGCTGAGGAACGAGCGGGCCTCGATGCTCTGGGCTTCGATCCGGCCCTGTTTGAGACCGTATCGACGGCACTCGAAGCCGGTCGCACGGCCGACGACGTTGCAGCACAATTGGCGGCTGCAGAGGCGCACCTCGCCGAAATTGCAGATCGCGCGGGCGGCGATGCCGCAGAGATCATCGCGTTTCTCATGGACACCGTCATTGATGAGTATGGCGAAGGCGTCGCAGACGGTGTGGTCGTGAATGCGGGTGAGTACCAGGACGCGTTTGGGTTCACGGTCGTGGCAATTCAACGGGTACCGGGTTTGCCTGATGCGCAGCAGGGGCCGGTGCTAGAGGCGCTCGAGGCGTTACGCGGATTGTGGCCCGAGGCGCCTCTGCCGCCCGAGCTCGCATCCCCCGTGGCGGATGTGAACGCGGCGGCAGAGAAGGTAGCCGCACTCGTTGCGTCGTCACCCTGATCGCGTTGTAACGCTGCCGCCGGGAATCCGGCGGCGTTGTCTCACGCCCCGAACGGACCGTTGAGACTGACGATGGCGATATTGAGCACGGTTGCGAAGGTCACCCAACCCAAATAGGGCGCCAACAGCCAGCGTGAGATTGGTGCAAGTGCGCCAACTGCGAGCATGATCGACAACACGGAAAGCCAGAGCGCGACGGCATCGAACACCGCCAGGTCGGGTCGCTGGATAAAAAAGAACAAATAGCTCCAGCCCAGGTTGAACCCGATATTGATGGCAAACAGCGTCACGACGAGCGTGCGCGCCTTGCCCGGCGCGGCTGCCCGCCAAAGTCGATGGGCGGCGTAGGCGGATAGCAGGAAGATCGTGGTCCAGGCCGGGCCAAACAGCCAGTCGGGCGGCTGAAATTCGGGCTTCTCGAGCGCGCGGTACCAGGGGCCCAACGGCGTGAGCCGGCCACCCAACGCGCCCGTGGAAAAGGCAACTGCGAGCGCCACCCACAGCGAGGGCGCGCGCAGCGATTGGGCGAAGGTCACCTTGGCGCCAAACCTACGAGGTGGGCCAGATCCTTAAAGAAGATCCGCACGTGCGCGACCGGTTTGGCGCGCACGAGCTTCTTGTTCATGTAGGCCTCCCACGTCAGGTGCTGGACGTCGGGGTCGCGGCAGATCTTCACGAATTTTTCGCGCCGCTTGTCACTCGAGTACCAAAATTTCTGCAGGATGCCGAGAATGAAAAACACGCGGCCGTGCGCTTTACGGAATCGCTTGCGAGCCAGTCGCAGTGCGCGAGCGTCGCCTGTGTCGAGCGCCTCGGATACAGCCTCTGCAGCGAAGCGACCCGTGCACATCGCGTAGTAGATACCTTCGCCTGACGCCGGCGCGACGACGCCGGCAGCGTCGCCTGCAACCACGACGTCGCGGCCGTTGTCCCAGCGTTTGAGCGGCCGCAACGGGATCGGTGCCCCTTCGGTGCGAACCGTTTCCGCGCCGGAGAGTCCCGCCCGGTCGCGAAGCATCGAGGTGGCTGCACGCAGTGAATAACCCTGGTTCGCCGTACCCATGCCGATACTCGTTCGTTCACCGTGCGGAAACACCCAGCCGTAGAAGTCTGGCGAGACATCGCCCTGGTAGTACACGTCGCACCGCGTCGGTTCGAAATCACCCGTACCGCGCTCCGGCGATTTTACAATTTCGTGGTAGGCGAACACGTGCGGAATCTTGTCGGCACCGGGAATGCACTGGCGTGCGACCCGGGAACGCGCTCCGTCGGCGCCGATCACGTAGTTCGCACGTACCTCGCAGGTGTCGCCGGTGGCGTTGTCCCGATAGCGCACGATCGCGCCTTCATCGGTCGAGGTGACCTTCTGGAACATGGCATCGATACGGGTCGCACCCGCATCGGCGGCACGCTGGCGCAGCCACTCGTCGAAGACTTCGCGGTCCACCATGCCAACCCACCCGCCGACGCTCATGTCGACCTTTTCATTGGCGGGTGAAATCATTCTCGCGTCGGTGACCTTCGCTTCGAGCTGAGAGTCAGGAATGTTGAATTCGCGCACGAGCACCGGCGGCACCGCGCCGCCGCAAGGCTTGATGCGGCCCCGACGGTCCAGCAACAGAACGGTTCGGCCTGCTGTGGCTAAATCGTGTGCCGCAGTGGCGCCTGTGGGGCCGCCGCCGACGACGATGACGTCATAGTGGTTCATGTGCCGCATCTCCCCGCGGATCGATGAGCGCCGCCGCAGCTGCACTCGTAGTGTTCTGATTCGGCCGGCGCCGACTGATGTGCGCGGCCAGAATGGCGGCCGAGACGAAGAGCGCGGCCTGTGCTGCAAAGACGAGTGAATAGGCGATGCTGACCTCACCGGTCGCAAACCGGATGATGTCGATCGCGACAGTTCCGAGGATACCGCCGAGTCCGAACGCGATCGCCTGGGCTGCGCCCCACACACCCATACGGACGCCATCACGACCGCGGCTGCCTTCACTAACGAGATGCATCATGCTGCCGATGGCGGCCACCGCGAATACACCGTTCGCCGCCCCCAATGCAAACACGTTAGCGGCCAGCGGCCAGCCAGGTCCGACCTGCCCCGATAACGCCAGGCTGGCGAGCAGCACGGCTGACATCAGGCAGCCGCCGATCATGCACTGGCGCAGGGCGCCGGGCGCGCGTGCCCCGATGATAGCCACGGCGATCATGCCGATGAGCACACCGCCGTGTTGCAGGCCGCCCAGCTGTGTCGAGTCGCCGGGCGTGAAACCAAATACCGCACCGGCGAAGGGTTCGAGCACAAGGTCTTGCGCGCTGTAGGCCAGCATCGAAATGAACACGAACAAGCCGAAGCGTCGCGTGTGTCGCTCGGCGAGGACCTCGCGTACGGCTGCCATGAACGCACCCGGTTTCTGTGATGCATCGGATGCAGGTGCGGCGACGCCCGAACGGGGTTCGATGCCCCATACGGCGACGATTGTCACGGTCAGTGCGATCGCAGCGACCGCTGCGGTGACTGCGAGCAGGCGCTGCATGGAAAACGGATCGAGCAGTGCGCCGGCGACCCCAGCGGTGACGGCGAAGCCCGTGATCATCATGAGCCAGGTGATTGTCGCTGCGGGTGCGCGGCGGTTCGGCGTTGTGAGTGCTGCCAGCAGCACCAGTAATGAGGTCCCGGCGGCACCGACACCAGCACCGATGAGCGAAAACGCCACCACGGCGAGCGCGATACCCGCCACGGTGTGGTCCGCCATGATTAGTGTGGCCAGACTGGCGAGAACGCCGCCCGCGCCGAGCACCGCGATTCCGCCGATAATCCAGGGTGTGCGCCGACCACCGACGTCGGAACCATGACCGAAGCGTGGGCGCATGATCTGGATCATGTAGTGCAGTGCCACCAGAGCGCCGGGCAGGGCCGCGAGCAGGCCGAGCTCGACGACCATGACGCGATTGAGCGTTGATGTCGTCAGCACGACGATGGCGCCCAGGGCAGTTTGCACGAAGCCAAGCCGGACGATACCGAGCCACCCCAGCCCCGTACCGGCCGTATTCACACGAGCCCCCTCAGTGCGAATGCGGTGATCATCATGCCGCTGACGTACAGGACGATCCCCGTGCCGTTGTACCAGGGTGCAAATCGTTCGGGGTCACTGAGCAGCCGCGGCATGAGCACGATCTGGCCCATCAGGACACCGAACACGGCTAAGGCATGGGTCGGCTGTTGCCATTGCAACAGCAGACTGACGACGACCATCTGCGGCACCGCCATCACGATACAGGCCAGCCGTGCAGCGCGATCCGGGCCCATGGCTGCGGGCAGAGACCGAAGTCCCATGGCACGGTCGCCGGCAATCGACTTGAAGTCGTTGAGTGTCATGATGCCGTGCGCACCCAGACCGTACAGCAGGGCGATCGCGATCAGGCCGGGCTCAGGCAGGCTGCCGGTCATGGCGGCCGCGGCTGTGAACCACGGTAAAGACTCGTAGCACAGGCCGACCGCCGCATTGCCCCACCAGCCGTTACGCTTGAGGCGGAAGGGTGGTGCGCTGTACGCCCAGGCCAGGGCAAGACCGAGAGCGCTAGCGACGAATACCCAGGTGCCAAGCATGGCAGCCAACAGCATCGACAGCACCGACCATCCCACGGCCATGTGCAGCCCCATTCTTCCCGGGATACGTCCCGACGGAATCGGTCTTTCAGGTTGATTGAGTGCGTCGACGTGGCGGTCGAACCAGTCGTTCACGATCTGGCTGGTACCGCAGAGGAACGGGCCTGCCAGGAGTACGCCGCCGATGAGGAACTGCAGACGACTCGTGACGACGACACCCGACGCGATCACACCGCAGGCAAAAGCCCACATCGGCGGAAACCAGGTGACGGGTTTCAGCAGCTCGATGACGGACAGCCAAAAGGGCGGCTGTCCCAGGCGGGCGACGCGAATCTCAGGCATACCTCAAAGGTAGCCCGCGACCCGGCAGGCGTCAATCTAAATTGACAGCATTTCGTCAGTTATGATTGACACCGTGGTGCCAACTGACAGGGAATGCAGGAATCGGACAGTCGAAGTGTCAGGATTTCTTGTCAGAATCGTCGCCGGCGAGCCCGTAACGACGCAATTTGACGTAGAGGCTCTGGCGGCTGAGCCCCAGCATTTCTGCCGCCGACGCACGGTTGCCGCCTGTGGTGCGCAACGCCGCCTCGATGCAGAGTCGCTCGAGGATGTCGGTGGTTTCACGGATGAGCTCTTTCAGGGGAACGCGACCCACGAGCTCGGTCATCTGTTCCACGGAACGCGGTAGAGAGCTTTCGGCCTCGATGCGTTTGGCAGCCTCGACGGGCCGCAAAGACTGGCGCAGCACAAAGCCATAGCGCGCCTCGCCTTGTGCCTCGAAGGCAACGGCCGACAGGTCTACATCGACGGGCTGTCCGTACTCGACATTCACGACCGTCGAGAACTGTCGCAACGAGCCGTGCTGTTGCAGGTTCTTGCGAATGACATTGATATCGACGCCGGGGCGGCCGATCCACTGGTCGAGCGGCTGCTCGCGCAACTGCGCTTCAGACGCCACCTGACACAGATCGGTAAAGGCGCTGTTCGCTGACTGGATTTGACCCGCAGCGTCCGTAATCACGAGCGCGTCGGGCGTGTCTTCCGCCAGCGCGAGCAACAGACGTTCATGTACGTCGCGATTGCCTTCGCTGGCCACGCCTTCATCGGTGAGCCGCAACATGAGTAGTCGTGTCGACTCGCGCAACAGCGGCACGGCCGCAATCTTCACGTCAGCTTCGCGTCCGGCAAGCGTCGCTGTGGCGCGATGTTGTTTGCCGGTTGCGGAGACCTTGGTCAGCATGTCGTTGAGCGCGTCACGCGACCCGTCGGCAAGCAGCTTGTGCAAGTTACGCCCGATGAGCCGTGTCTGCTTGTCGCCAAGCACGAGCGCCGCGGCCGGGTTCACCTCAACAATGCGGCCCGTTCCAGGTTCCGCGATGACGATGGCTTCGGCCGTGGTCTGGAACAACAGCCGATAGCGCGACTCGGCCTGCTGCAGGCGAGCGTATTCGCTCTCAATCGACTGCTGCATCTCGAGCAGCTGCTGCTGCATCTCCGAGATTGCCCGCAGGTCTTTGCCGATGGCCAGTGTCAGGTCGCTGTCACCCGCGCGTACGGCGAGGTAAAGGATCGGCAGATCGGCCCGATCATCTACCGGGTGGTTGACCTGGCGCCAACGCCGCACGCCTGTGTCGGTAGCCGCATCTTCAAGCAGGCGCTCGATTTTGCCGCGGCTTTCGTCGGTGACGGTTTCCACCCAGGCCTTGCCAATCCAGCCGTCCGCGACGCGGTCCAGCGGCCGGTCTGCGCCGAAGGCGATATCCACGATGATGCCCTCGTCGTTGACGAGCAGTGTGATGTCGTGGGAGGCGCCAATGAGCTGCGCTATCGAATCGTGGCTCAGCTCGCGAAGTGCGTCCTGCGTGGACTTGAAGGGAATCATGTCGCGCGCCTCGCTCTGATCCGCCGCTTCCGGATGGCGATGAGCGTGGCCATGTCAGTCGGATCGAAGCCGTCGGTGCGGAACCAGTTCCGCCACCTGACGCAATGTGTGATTCAGCTCGCCCGCGATGAGGTCGACATTGAGCGCCTCGAGTTTGTCAGTGGTATGCGCGGCAATGCCGCCCCCGATGACGATCTTGACGCCGTCATTAATTGACGCGCGGCGCGCATCGACAATGGCTTCCGCGAGGACTGACAAATTGCGGTTGGCGCTGATCGACAGCCCGATGACGTCATAGTGTTCCTGGGCGACGAGATCGATGAGCTCGCTCGTCGAGCGCGGCATGCCGGACCACACTGTCCAGCCTTCGGAGCGGAAGGACTCGACGGCCAGGTGCAGCCCCATCGTGTGCTGTTCGCCCGGTACGGTCGTGATGAGAATGCTTGGCGCCTCGCGCCCTTCTTCCTCAAAACTATGGATCGGGAACAGCGGCGCCGTCGCGATGGCCATGTGGCGCATTTTGGTCACGGCGATGGTGACGTCAGCGAAATTGCACTCGTCCCGTTCCCACATCTCCCCAAGCCGCTGCGCGGCAGGGCCCAGAAGGTGGCGATAAATCTGAATCAGATCGTGGTCGGTGTCGCGGAGGTCCTCAATGAACGAGAACGCTGCCTCGACATCGCCGGAGCGCAATACGGTCAAAAACCGTTCAACGTCGTACTCGGGCCGCGCGGTGGTGGCGACCTCGTCGACGTCGGGGGTGGGGCTCGGGAAGGTCATTTGCAGCCGTGGAATGATCTCTTGGTCGATAACCAGCGAGAGATGCGAAATCTCCGCCTCGGTAGCGGTTTTCGAATGACCCAACAGCCGTCTGCTGCTTTCCATCAGACGAAAGAAGATCCCAGTGATCCCCGCCTCGGCGTGATCCGACGTCATTGCTTGATGTCCCCAGAGCGCCGCGCGTCTGCGCGCGCGAATACCGGGATTTTAGCACTGTCGGACCCGTCCGCCTCATAGTAGACACAACCTAGACCGATATGTCAATCGACCTTGACGTAGCGTAAAGTTGACACTTTCTGGGGTGGCTCGTACATTTGGTTTGAGCGTCAGCGCTGTCGGGCCATTCAGCCGGCCCGCGCCTTCGCCAGACTGTGGGAGTCCTCGATCCGCTATGGCACTCGGCCAGCCTCATTCGACGCCGCTCAAGCCGCTTTACACGGCTGAGCAGCGATCACGCCGCGACAGCACGCGCTGGACGCTGGTGCAGGGCATTCTTGCACCGCTCCAATTCCTCGTGTTCCTCGTCAGCGTCGTACTCGTGGTGCGATATCTCGCCACGGGAGAGGGCGCGTTCGCGGCGACGCTGTCGGTGGTCATCAAGACCGCCGTCCTCTACACGATCATGATTACGGGTGCGCTTTGGGAGAAGGCCGTGTTCGGCCACTACCTGTTCGTGCCCGCGTTTTTCTGGGAGGACGTGGTCAGCATGCTCGTGATGCTGCTGCATACGGCCTACCTGGCGTGCGTGGCCTTCGGCTGGCTCGGGATCACCGGGCAGCTTTGGCTCGCCATGGCGGCTTATGCCGCGTACGTCATTAATGCTGCGCAATTCGTCTGGAAGTTCAGACTCGCGCGGCTCGAAACGCCCGCTGTCCCAGCAGCCGGCGTGGCGGCATCGCTCCCGGGAGCTGCGCGATGACCGCCAATGTCCTGCAACCGCTATCCGAGCTCAAACGGGCACCCGACGGGGTCATCCGAGAGCGCGGTCAACGCGAGGTGTTCTGTGGTCTGACTGGCATCGTCTGGTTACACCGCAAGATTCAGGACGCATTCTTTCTTGTGGTGGGATCCCGGACCTGCGCACATCTGATCCAGTCAGCCGCGGGCGTCATGATCTTCGCGGAGCCGAGGTTCGCCACGGCAATCATCGACGACCGCGACCTGGCTGGGCTAGCCGATGCGAATGAGGAGCTTGATCGAGAGGTGGCACGCCTGCTGGCGCGTCGTCCCGACATCAAGCTCCTCTTCCTCGTTGGCTCATGCCCATCTGAAGTCATCAAGCTCGACTTGTCGCGTGCCGCCGAACGGCTGTCACAGGAGTTCATGCCCAATGTCCGGGTGCTCAATTACTCGGGCAGTGGTATCGAGACCACGTTCACGCAAGGCGAAGACACCTGTCTGGCCTCGCTCGTGCCTGAGCTCCCGGCGTCGGACGACAAACAGCTTATGGTTGTCGGCGCGCTGCCCGATGTGGTTGAGGATCAATTCCGCGGATTGTTGGAGTCCATGGGTGTCGGGCCCGTGTCCTTCCTGCCCATGCGCAGCGCCAACGACATGCCCAGCATCGGCCCGAATACACGCTACTTGCTGGCGCAGCCGTTTCTCGGCGAGACGGGTGAGGCGCTGGAGCGCCGCGGTGCGACGCGCATCGTCGCGCCGTTTCCCTTTGGCGAGAAGGGCACCACCGCCTGGCTGGCCGCTGCCGCCCAGGACTTTGGCGTCGAGCAGTCCCGATTTGAGGCAGTGACGGCGTCCGCAAGAGACCGCGCGCGCCGCGCTGTCGCGCAGCAGCGCGAGCACCTTGAAGGTAAACGCATTTTCTTTTTCCCCGACTCGCAGCTCGAGGTGCCGCTGGCGCGGTTCCTGGCGGATGAGCTCGCTATGCAGCTGATCGAAGTGGGTACGCCTTACCTGCATCGGGACCACCTGTCGGTTGAGCTCGAGTTGCTGCCTGACGATGTGCGCTTGAGTGAAGGGCAGGACGTCGAGCGCCAGCTCGATCGCTGTCACGAAGACCTTCCTGATCTCGTCGTGTGCGGACTCGGGCTTGCCAATCCGCTCGAAGCGCAGGGCGTGACGACCAAGTGGTCGATCGAGCTTTTGTTTTCACCCGTACATGGCTACGAGCAGGCCGGCGATTGTGCGGAGCTGTTTTCGCGCCCATTGCGGCGCAAACAGATGCTGACGATCTGATGAAACTGACCTTGTGGACATACGAAGGGCCAACCCATGTGGGTGCCATGCGTGTGGCCACGGCGATGCGCGACCTGCACTACGTGCTGCACGCGCCGCAGGGCGACACCTACGCCGACTTGCTGTTCACGATGATCGAGCGCAATGACACGCGCCCGCCCGTGACCTACACGACCTTCCAGGCCCGGGATCTTGGCGGCGACACCGCAACGCTGTTTCAGGACGCCTGTCGCGCCGCCTACGAGCGCTTCAAGCCCAGCGCGATGCTCGTTGGGGCATCGTGCACGGCCGAACTCATCCAGGACGACCCGGGCGGTCTCGCCGCGGGCATGCAGTTGCCCGTGCCGACCATTCCGCTTGAGCTACCGTCCTACCAGCGCAAGGAAAACTGGGCGGCTGCCGAGACCTTCTACCACCTCGTGCGCGGCCTCGCGGGCTCGCGCGCGTTGCCGCCCGGCTCAAAGCGGCCGCCGCGTGCTGAGGGCCAACGCCCGTCCTGCAACTTGCTGGGTGCCACGGCGCTGGGTTTCCGCCACCGCGACGATGTTCGCGAGCTCACCGAAGTCATGCGCCGGCTGGGTATTGACGTGAATCTTGTGGCGCCGCTCGATGCGTCGCCGGCGGACATCACTCGAGTCGGTGACGCCGATTTCAATGTCGTCATGTATCCCGAAACGGGCGAGACGGCAGCGCGCTGGCTCAAGCGCGCCTTTGATCAGCCCATGACGAGCGTGGTGCCGATTGGTGTTGGCGCCACCACCGAATTTATTCGCGAAGTTGCCGATCTTGCGGGCGTCGACCCCGAGCCTGCGTTGCGCGACGGCCGGTCGCGCCTGCCCTGGTACTCGCGTTCCGTGGACTCGACCTACCTCACGGGCAAACGCGTGTTTGTGTTTGGCGATGCAACACATGCCCTGGCCGCGGCGCGCGTCGCGAAGGACGAGCTGGGCTTTGAAGTCGTTGGCCTGGGTACCTACAGCCGCGAGTTCGCTCGTGACGTGCGCACGGCGGCGCGCGAGCGCTACAACGTCGAGCCCCTGATTAGCGATGACTACCTCGAGGTCGAGGCAGCGGTGGCAGAGGCGCAGCCGGAAATGATCCTGGGAACGCAGATGGAGCGCCACATCGCCAAGCGTCTGGGCATTGGTTGCGCCGTGATTTCGGCGCCCATGCATGTACAGGACTTCCCGGCGGCGCACGCGCCGCAAATGGGCTACGCGGGCGCCAACGTGCTGTTCGACAGCTGGGTGCACCCGCTCATGATGGGACTCGAGGAGCACCTGCTCGCGATGTTCCGCGAAGACTTTGAATTCAATGATGCGGCAACGCCGTCACACCTCGGACACAACGGTGCCAGTGCGCCGCAGCCCGAGGCGCCCGCGGCTGCGCCCGGCGAGCCTGTCTGGCTCGCGGACGCCGAGAAGGAACTCGGCAAGATCCCGTTCTTTGTGCGTGGCAAGGCGCGCCGGAACACCGAGCGTTTTGCACGCGAGCGTGGCGTTGAGAACATCAACGTCGACACGCTGTACGAAGCCAAGGCCCATTTCGGGCGTTGAGCGCATAGGAGCAACGATGACTCAGGCCAATGTCGCAACACCCGTAACCGTAAAGCCGGCGCCGCCGGATGGCGAGGGCAGCCTGCAGGTCCACCTGGACCCCAGCACACAAATCGACGGCGCCAAGGTCTTTGCCGTGTATGGCAAAGGCGGTATCGGCAAAAGCACGACGTCGTCGAACCTTTCCGCTGCGTTCTCGAAGCTCGGCAAGCGCGTGCTGCAGATCGGCTGCGATCCCAAGCACGACTCGACGTTCACGCTGACCAAGTGTCTCGTGCCGACGGTCATTGATGTGCTCGAGTCTGTCGAATTCCACAGCGAGGAATTGCGCACCGAGGACTTTGTCTACGAAGGCTACAACGGTGTCATGTGCGTGGAGGCAGGTGGCCCGCCCGCAGGCACAGGCTGCGGCGGCTACGTCGTGGGCCAGACCGTGCGCCTGCTCAAGCAGCACCACCTGCTCGAGGACACCGATGTCGTGATTTTTGACGTGCTCGGTGACGTCGTCTGCGGTGGCTTCGCCGCGCCGTTGCAACACGCCGATCGCGCATTGATCGTCACGGCTAACGACTTCGACTCGATTTTCGCGATGAACCGCATCGTGGCTGCGATCAAGGCGAAGTCCAAGAACTACAACGTGCGCCTTGGCGGTGTTATCGCCAACCGCTCGGCCAAGACCGACCAGGTTGATGGCTTCAACGAGCGCATCGGGCTTGAGCGTGTAGCGCATTTCCCGGACCTCGACGTTATTCGTCGCAGCCGGCTCAAGAAATCCGTGCTGTTTGAAATGGACGATGACTCGCCCGAGCTGCAGGCGGTGAAGGAAGAGTACCTGCGTCTCGCGCAGCGGCTTTGGGATGGTGTTGAGCCATTCGATGCGACGCCCATGAAGGATCGGGAGATTTTCGACTTCCTTGGTTTCGATTAATGGCGGACACCACCTACAGCGATACGCGCAGGAAACTGACGACGTACTTTGACCAGACCGCGGCAGAGAACTGGGCCAGGCTGACCTCGGACGCGCCCGTGGGGCGCGTTCGCGCGACCGTGCGCGCCGGTCGCGATCTCATGCGCGATACGCTGTTGAGCTGGATGCCGCAAGACCTCTCGGGCAAGCGCATTCTTGACGCGGGCTGCGGTACCGGCGCACTGGCGCTGATCGCGGCGCAGCGTGGTGCCGATGTGGTTGCCGTCGACGTCTCAGCCACGCTCGTCGAGTTGGCGGACGAGCGGGCCGCTGAGCAGCTCGCGCAGGATGGCGGTGGCGGCAGCATCGATTTTCGCGTTGGCGATATGCTCGACGCATCGCTGGGTGAGTTCGACTACGTCGTGGCCATGGACTCGCTGATCCACTATCGCGGTGATGATATAGCGCGCACACTCGCGGTGCTCTCGGAGCGCACGCGACAGGCGATTGCGTTCACGTTCGCGCCGCGTACACCGGCGCTGGCCATGATGCACGTCGTCGGTCGACTGATCCCGAATCTGCAACATCGTGCCCCCGCAATTGTCCCGGTTGGTGAGCATCGTCTGGCAAGCCATCTCGGCGATGAGGCGCTGCTCGATCAGTTCACCATCGGGCGCGGTCGGCGAATCAGCAGTGGCTTTTACAAATCGCAGGCCATGGAGCTCGTGCGACGATGAGGCGACTGCCGTGAACCCGTTTGCAGAGCGCATCGCGCAGCGGTGGCGGGACGTTGCGCCGGCTCTATTGCCGTTCGCCGATGCCGCAAGCGACAGTCTGTCGCTAGCCCGGCTCATGCGTCTGTCCCTGTTCCAGGTCACGGTCGGGATGGCCGTGGTGTTGCTGAACGGCACGCTGAATCGGGTGATGATCGTAGAGCTAGGCGTGCCCGCGGCACTCGTGGCCGTCATGATTGCATTGCCGCTGGTGTTTGCACCGCTGCGTGCCCTGATCGGTTTTCGATCGGATCACTTTGTCTCCGCCATCGGCTGGCGCCGCGTCCCCTTTGTTTGGGTCGGCACGCTGCTCATGTTCGGCGGCTTCTCGTTTATGCCCTTCGCCCTGCTGGTCATGTCGGGCGATACGCAGGGTCCTGTGCTGACGGGTCAGTTGTTCGCTGGACTGTCATTCCTGCTGATAGGCGCCGGCATGCACACGGTGCAAACCGCCGGGCTTGCACTTGCCACCGATATCGCGCCTGAGGAAACGCGGCCGCGCGTCGTCGCGCTTTTGTTTGTCATGCTGCTCATCGGCATGCTGGTGAGTTCACTCGTCTTTGGCTGGCTGCTCGAGGACTTCAGTCAGATCAGACTCATCGAAGTGCTGCAGGGTACGGCGCTGGTCGCGCTGGTGCTTAACGTGGTGGCGCTGTGGAAGCAGGAAACCGTTGACCCCGAAAAAACAGCCGAGCCCGAGACGCGTGCTCGGTTCGGCCCTGCCTGGGCGCGTCTGCGCCAGGACCCGCGCACTGGGCGTCTATTACTGGCACTGGGTATCGGAACCGCGGGCTTCACCATGCAGGACATTTTGCTGGAGCCGTTCGGGGCCCAGGTCCTGGGGATGGACGTTGCGGCAACGACGCGTCTCACCGCCTTGCTCGCCTTTGGCACTCTCATTGCGTTCGGCTTGTCGGCGCGCTGGCTCAATCGCGGTACCGATCCCCATCGTCTGGCAGGCTTCGGAGCGCTGATCGGGGCGGTCGCGTTTGTGATTGTCAGCATCATCGCGGCAATTAAGTCGCAGGTCTTGTTCGGCGCCGGTGTTCTGTTCATTGGCTTTGGCGCCGGTTTGTTCAGCGTTGGCACGCTCGTCGCCGCCATGGATCTGGCTCGCGTCGCTGGCAGTGGGCTGGCACTGGGTGCCTGGGGTGCCGTCCAGGCCACCGCGACAGGTATTGGTATCGGCATCGGCGGCGCGCTGCGCGACACCATCAGTTACTGGATTGATCGTGGCTGGCTCGGACCGGCGTTCGACGCCATGAGCGACAGCTACACCCTCGTTTATCAATTGGAAGTGTTTCTACTCTTCGTCACGTTGGCCGTCATCGGTCCGCTGGCGAAGTTCGCCCGCGAGGCAGGCGATCACGACGGCCGCATCGGCCTGAGTGAGTTTCCGCGCTAGCCTCAAATTGGAGTTCTATCATGCCTAACAACATCGTCGGCAGCATTGACTTCGTGGAGATCGTCTTCACGCTGTTCTGGTTGTTTTTCGGCGTGCTGGTCTTGTACCTGCATCGTGAAAGCAAGCGCGAAGGCTACCCGCTTGATTCACCGCATCGCGGCGGTGATGTCGTCGTGCGCGGCTTTCCTTCGGAGCCACGCCAGAAGACCTACCTGACGCCGCATCACGGCAAAGTCTCGGTACCACGCCAGGATCCCGACCGCGAACTTGCAGCCGAGCCTGTGGGCGACTTTCCCGGTGCGCCTCTGGTACCCACTGGCGACCCGCTGGTTGATGGCATCGGGCCGGCAGCCTGGTCTGATCGCGCGGATACGCCGGATCTGACCCTGCATGGCGAGCCACGTATCGTGCCGATGCGAAACCATGACGAATACGGCATCGATGAGCGCGACGCAGACCCACGCGGTATGGACGTGGTTGCGGCGGACGGTAAGTCGGTGGGCAAGGTCATCGACAACTGGGTCGATATCCCGGAACCGATGATTGTCTACATCGAGATTGCACTCGATCCCAGCGTTGGCAGCGGTAACGTGCTCATGCCCTTTGCATTTGTCGACAAGATCGATCGCGACGCGGGTGAGCTGCACGCCAATGCATTGCTGTCTGAGCAGTACGGTCGCGTGCCGCGTACCAGGGACAGCGACACGATCACGCTGCTCGAGGAAGACAAGGTCATGGCCTACTTCGGTGGCGGCAAGCTGCTCGCAGAACCGTCGCGTTCGGAACCGCTGATATGAGCCGCGCGGGGCTGACGCTCGCACAGGCAATGCCCGGTGAGCTGCCGCGCGGGGAGCGGGTGTTGTGGTGCGGCGGGCCCGACGCTACGGCCTTGACCCGCTATGCCATGCACACGCGCAAGGTTGCGGTGTACTTCGCGCTGTTGCTGGTCTGGCGGCAGGTTGGGATCTGGCAGAGCGGCCTTGGCTTTGACGCTGCGTTGACGTCTGCCATGACGACACTGCTGCTTGCGGCATTGGCGATTGGGATCCTGATGTTGTACGGACGCTCGGCCGCGCGCCAGACGCTCTACACCATTACCAATCGCCGCGTGGTCATTCGCAGTGGCGTGGCGCTGTCTATCGCGGTGAATCTGCCGTTCAGCAAAATCGAGCGCGTCGATGTGAAACGTCGCGAGGATGGCGGCGGCGATATTGCGCTGACGCTGGCCAGGGACGCGCGCGCAGGTTACGCCGTGTTATGGCCGAGCGCTAGACCGCTTCGGATTTTGCGACCGGTGCCGTTGTTACGCGCGCTGGCGGATGTCGATCCTGTTGCGAAAGTGCTCGGCGAGGCACTGCAGCAGGACAATCAAGCCGCGGAACACAGCGCGGCTCATGATGCTGCCAATGGCGAGGCATTGGCGGCCAGCTAAGGAGCAGGCAGATGGGGACACATCATGCCCATGGTCACCATCACCATCATCATGGTGACGGCGACCCTTACCATGGCCATGGTCACAGCCACGAGAACCTGGCACCGCGAGTACCGTTGTTGCTTGCGGCCGGTCTGGTCCTGGTTACAGCGCTGGGCGTTGCCTGGCAGCAACTGGTCGTCAATCCGGGGGCCGAATCGGCGCCTGCGGTTGTGGTCGTTGCCGAGCAGCACTTGCAGTTTCTGGACGCGCCCAACGGCGTGGTGGAAGTGATCGAGCTGCCATCGGGTGAGCGGATCGACGTGATCGGTCCTGGCGAAGGCAGCTTTGTGCGCAGCACGCTGCGCGGTCTGGTGCGCGACCGGCGTCTGAAAGGGGCTTCCATGGTGCCTGGTTTTTCAGTTCAGCGGCTGGCCGATGGTGCGCCGATCCTGACGGACCTCGCCACCGGTACCACGGTGTATTTGCGTGCCTTCGGGCAGGTGAATGCCGATGCGTTCACCAAGTACTTGCCGGAGTCCACCGCGACAAGCGGCGTGCCAACGGCCCAGATGGAGGAGTAGGGGGATGGCAGCTGCAGCATCAGATGTCGGTCAGGTTAATGACGCCACGCGCGGTGCCATGGAGGAAACCGTGCTCACGCCGCGATTCTACACGACGGACTTCGACGCCATGAATGCCATGGATATGTCGCCCGTTCGCGAGGAGTGGGACGCACTCATGGCGGAGTTCGAGAACGACACGAACAAGAATCACTTCAAGAGAGACGAGACGTTTCGTGATGAGATTCGCGAGTTGTCGCCGGCGCTCTTCGATGAGTTCATGGGCTTCCTCGCGTCGTCGGCCACCTCTGAGTATTCAGGCTGCGCCTTGTACGCGGACATCAAAAAAGCCGTCGACAATCCGGACATGAAGAAGGTCATGGCCTACATGGCCCGTGACGAGGCCAGGCACGCGAGCTTTATCAACCGGTCACTTGAGGACTTTGGTCGCCCCGTCGACCTCAATTTTCTGCGTCGGCAAAAGAAGTACACCTTCTTTAAGCCCAAATACATTCTCTACGCGACGTACTTGTCCGAGAAAATCGGTTATGCGCGTTACATCCGAATTTTTAGACAGCTTGAGAAACACCCCGAGCGACGCTTTCACCCGATCTTTCGCTGGTTTGAGCGTTGGTGCAATGACGAGTTCCGGCACGGCGAAGTGTTCGCGCTGATGATGAAGGCAGACCCAAAATTGCTGCGCGGCGGCAACAAGTTGTGGATTCGCTTTTTCCTGCTGGCCGTGTTTGCCACGATGTACGTGCGCGATCACGACCGACCCGAAATGCACGCTGCCTTCGGAGTGTCGCCGACGGAATACGATCGAGATGTTCTACACATCACCTCGGAGATTACCAAGCAGGTGTTTCCGTTCACCCTCAACCTGGATGACCCTAGGTTCTGGCGTGGCCTCGATCGCCTCTGCGAAATTTCCCACCGCGCTGAAGCGGCATCAAAGCGCGGCGGCGTGCTGGGCGCGTTGCGCAAAGCGGGCTGTGGGATCGCTGCCGCCGCCGTCTTCGTCAGGCTCTACACACTGCCCGTAAGGCGGCATCCAGCGCCTGAGCAAACGCGCCTGGCGCCAAGCTGGTAGGTGTAGCGACCGAGCTGACTGTCATGGACCTCCTGCTGCCGCTTACGTTTGCCGTCGGGCTGTGGTGGCTTTCGACGATCCTGTTGCTGTGGCGTATGCGCATGGCTTCCGGTTCCTTTGCCGTCACCATGTCCATCGCCACGCTGACGGCCGTCGTCGCCATGACCGGTTTCTGGTTCAGTCTCGAGCGCGACACAGTGATCGGGGCCTACATCGCTTTCAGTAGCGCGGTCGGGCTTTGGGCTTGGCATGAAACCAGTTACTACCTCGGATACGTGACAGGTCCGAGGCCGCGACCTTGCCCTGCAGGCGTTTCGCAGTGGCAACGTTTCGTCTATGGCGTACGCGCGAGTCTCTATCACGAGCTTGCGATCATCGCGACCGCTGTGGCGTTGTTGTGGCTGAGCGCTGATGCAGCCAACAAAATCGCAGCACAGGCATTCACGGTCATGTGGCTGATGCGCTGGAGCACGAAGCTCAATCTATTCTTCGGTGTCAGCAATCTGCATGAGAATTTCTGGCCCGACCGCTTGCGCTATCTCACGAGTTACATGCGCGAGCGCAGCGGCAGCGCCTTTTTCCTGATTTCGGCGGTGCTTGTTGTAGCGCTGGCATTTTGGATCGGTCAGCCGCTGCTGGGTGGCTTCATTGGTGACTTCACAGCGGCGGGTGCGCTGTTGGTCTTGACGCTGTTGGGACTGGCCTGCCTCGAGCACCTGTTCCTGATGCTGCCCATCTCGGACGAGGTCCTCTGGCGATGGGGACTGGGCGCACCGGCGACGGCGGGTGCTAAACACCTCGACACCACGCCAGAACACAGAACAACACAATAACTTCTGGACCAGCGGAGAGACGCGTTTTGGCGGCCCGAAAACCGTTCCCATTTACAGCCATCGTCGGCCAGGACGATATGAAGCGTGCCATTCTCATTGCGGCCGTCGACCTGAGTGTGGGCGGCGTGCTGGTTTTTGGGGATCGCGGTACGGGTAAATCAACAGCGGTACGCGCACTCGCGTCTCTGTTGCCCAAGATGGCGGTGGTCGAGGACTGCCCTTACAACGGGAGCCCGGACGATACGCGCTGTCAGTGCGCGGTGTGCCGGAGCCACCGGCGTAAGCCGAGAACCGTACGGCAAGTGCCCGTACCGGTTATCGACTTGCCGCTGGGCGCGACCGAAGATCGCGTTGTAGGCGCACTGGACCTGGAGCGCGCCCTCGGGCACGGCGAGAAGGCCTTTGAGCCGGGTTTGCTGGCACGCGCCAACCGCGGCTTTCTTTACATCGACGAAGTCAATTTGCTCGAGGATCATCTCGTTGATCTGTTGCTCGACGTGGCGGCCTCTGGCGAGAATCTCGTGGAACGGGAGGGGCTCAGCGTGCGACATCCCGCACGCTTCGTGCTCGTTGGCAGCGGCAACCCCGAAGAGGGGGAGCTGCGCCCGCAGCTGCTGGATCGCTTCGGCCTATCCGTCGATGTGCGCACCCCCACCGAGCTCAGCATGCGGGTCGAAGTGGTCAAGCGTCGCGATGCCTACGAGCAGGATGCGGTGGCATTCAACCGACGCTGGTCCCGCAAGGACGGCGCCGTTCGACGGCAGATTGCCAAGGCGCGTGAGCAACTCGGCGATGTGAGCGTGCCCGACGACGTGCTCGAAGCTGCTGCGCGCTTGTGCATGCATCTCGGTACGGATGGTCTGCGTGGTGAGTTGACGCTGGTTCGTGCCGCACGGGCGCATGCCGCACTGCAGGGGCGTGACGTGGTGTCGATGTCGCATCTCGCCGATATCGCACCGATCTGCCTGCGTCATCGGCTGAGACGTAATCCGCTTGACGATACCGACGCGGGTGTTCGCGTGCAGCGAGCCGTCACCGAGGTTCTGGAGGCATGACCGAGTCGGCCACTTCGGCCGAGATGTTACCTGGGCTCGCTGCCGCGGTGCTCGCTGTTGCCGGGCCAAGCATTGGCGGCGTCGTTTTATCGGGCCCGTCTGGCCCGGGTCGTGACGCCTGGCTACAGGGTTTGTTACAGCACCTTGATCCCGCGCGCCCCTGGATACGCGTACCGATCTCAGTGACCGACGAGCGCTTACTGGGCGGTCTCGATCTGGGTGCCACCTTAAGTTCCGGCAAACCGGTCTTCAGTAGCGGATTGCTGGCGCAGGCCGATGGCGGTCTTCTCGAACTGCGCATGGCAGAACGCCAGTCACCGGCCACTTGTGCCGCAGTTGCTGCCGTCCTCGACGAAGGCTGCGTGCGTGTCGAACGAGACGGACTCACGCGCGTCGAGCCAGCGCGGTTCACCGTCGCGGCGCTCGATGAGGCAGTCGAAGACGATGCACCGCTGGATCTCGCGCTGCGCGACCGCCTGGGACTGACGATTGAGACTGCGCAGCTCGGTGATGGCCCGCTGCTGTCAGGATTCGATGCCGAGGACTGTCGTGTCGCACGAGCGCGCATGGCCCAAGTCGCTGTTGCCGATGCCGACTACGATCGCGTGTGCAGCACCAGCGATGCGCTCGGAATCTCGTCGCCCCGCGCGGCGCTGCAGACGATTGCGGCGGCGCGAGCGTTGGCGGCGCTGGGTGGTGCGGGCCATGTCGATGATACGGCGCTCGCCACTGCGACCTTGCTCGTACTCGTGCTGCGTATCCCAGGTGCGCTGGAGATGCTGGGGGCGGAGCCGCCCGCGGAAGACGCGCCCGACATGCCGGAGGACGCGGCACCGGAGCCGCCGTCGGGCTCACCCGAGTCCGCGCCAGATGCTCAGCAAAACGACAGCGTTGCCGACGGGCAGCGGCCTGACACCGTGGATGACGCCGATACGGCCAGCCTGCCTTCCGGTCTGCTGGCCTCACTGGCGCAGCTCGCCGCAAGTCAGCGCCAGCGCGTTCCGGCCGGCCGCGCGGGCGCCCGGGCACGAGCGCGCCACCGCGGCCGTCCCATTGGCAATCGCGCCGGCCTGCCGGTCGATGGTAATCGACTCGATGTGCCCGCGACGCTCAAGGCAGCGGCACCATTGCAGCGGCTTCGCCAACGGCGCGCGACAGCTCCGGTCGCTGTGCGCGCCGACGATTTGCGCGTTCGTGTGTTCCAGCAGAAACGCAGCACCACGACGCTGTTCGTTGTCGACGCGTCGGGCTCTGCGGCGATCCAACGTCTCGCCGAAACCAAAGGTGCCGTCGAGCTGCTGCTTGCAGAATGCTATGTGCGTCGAGATCAGGTCGCGCTGATTGCGTTTCGCAACGAGCACGCCGAATTGCTGTTGCCGCCGACGCGTTCCCTGGTTCGCGCCAAGCGTGCCCTGTCTTCGTTGCCGGGCGGCGGCGCAACGCCACTGGCCCATGGTCTGGCGATGGCGCGCGACGTTTCTGACGCCTGCAGCGAACGCGGAGAGCAGCCGCTCATCGTGGTCATGACCGACGCGCGGGCCAATGTCGATCTCGATGGTGTTCGTGGTGGTCCCGATGCGTTCGAACAGGCCCTGGCCATTGCGCGCGATATTGCGACGCGTGGGCATACCGTCCTGTCGATTGATACCGGCCGTCGGCCCGGGCAGCGCGCGCAACAACTGGCAGACGCGCTGCAGGCGCGTTACCTGCCCTTACCGTTCGCCGATGCGCACACGGTGTGTGCTGCAGTGCGGGGCGCGGCGGCATGAGTGTCGCGCGCGAGCACATCGCCGCAGATCGATGCGCAGTGGCGGCCTCGGTACCGTCAGACTGGCCGGGTGCGTCGAACAGTCGTAGTGCGGTGGCGGCAGGCGTGCAGTGGCACGTGCAGGTTCAGGGTACCGGTCCCGTGGCAGTGTTGCTGCACGGTGCCGGTGCATCGTCGCACAGCATGTTGCCGCTTGCGCAAGAGCTCAACGGGGCGTATTGCTGCATCGGCATTGACCTGCCCGGGCATGGCTTCACAAGCTCGTATCCGCAGGGTGATTACACACTGCGGCGAACCGCTCGAGCACTCGATGCACTGTTTGACGCACTGGAGATCACGCCGGCACTCATCATCGGGCATTCTGCGGGTGCTGCGATTGCCCTGCGTTGGCTGCTCGATCAGGACGCAGCCGCTGCGGCCCCCCAGCCCTTGCTCGTTGCGATCAACCCGGCGCTCGAACCCTTTGGCGGCGCGGCACGCTTCGCGTTTCCGGCATTGGCGCGGCTGGCGGCTGGTAGCGCGAGTCTCGCGTCCTTCATGGCGCGACAGGCTCGCGGCAGACGCCAGGTGGAACGGCTCATCGAGAGCACGGGTTCTCAGGTTCCTGAGCCGATGCTGGACTGCTATCAGGCGCTGTTTCAACGCGACGCCCACGTGCGCGCTGTGCTGTCGATGATGGCGGGCTGGCAACTCGAGGGCCTCGTCGACGCAGTGTGCGCCCGCGATCCTGAACTGCATGTCGTTGTAGGCGACCGGGATCGCGCCATCGCGCCGGGACGCACGCTGTCGGTATTGCGGCGGCTGAGCCGGGCGACACTCTCACGGCTGCCCGATTACGGGCATCTTGTACATGAAACCGCACCGGCGCAGGTGGCGCGTGCCGTGCGAGACGCGATCGATCAGAGAGCACAACTATGACAACGCAATACGATTACTCGTGGCTCGAGGCGGGTGAGTCCGACCTTGCGATCTGCCGACAAATGCTGCGAGAGGGGTCGCACTCGTTCTATGCGGCTTCATTGCTGCTGCCCTGGGAGTTTCGGGAGCCCGCGTGCGCCCTTTATGCGTTTTGCCGACTGTCTGATGATGCGATTGATGATGGCGAGGGTGACGAAGCGGCACTTGCGCGGCTCGCGGCACGACTCGACTACATCTATGCGGGAACGCCTTTCGATCATCCGGCCGATCGCGCCATGGTTCAGATTGCTGATGTTTACGGTTTGCCCAAAGCGCTGCCAGAAGCTTTGCTTGATGGATTTCGCTGGGATATCGAAGGCCGGACCTACGAGACCATCGACGACTTGTTGGGCTACTGCGCCCGGGTCGCCGGCAGTGTCGGGGCCATGATGGCCGTGATCATGGGTGTACGCGATCCCAGTACGCTGGCGCGTGCCTGTGATCTGGGGACTGCCATGCAACTCACGAACATCGCAAGGGATGTCGGTGAGGACGCGCGCAATGGCCGTATCTACCTGCCGCTGGAATGGCTGCGTGAGGCGGGCATCGATCCCGCAGCCTGGCTGCAGTCGCCGCAGCACAGCGACGCATTGGCGGGCGTCGTTGCGCGTTTGCTCAAGGAAGCGGATCAGCTCTATTTGCGTGCTCGTACAGGCATTCCGAAGCTGCCTGTGGGCTGCCGTCCGGGCATCTACGCGGCGATGCGAATCTACCGTGAGATTGGCGTTGTGGTGCGACACAACAAGCATAATTCGGTAGACGATCGGGCGTACGTGCGGCGTGGCCGTAAGTCGTTTTTGCTGGGCTACGCCATGCTGTCGACACTGCGACCGCAGCCGCTGGACACGGCGCCGCCGTTGGCAGCCAACGCGTTTCTCGTCGACGCCGTCAAACAGGCCAAGAGACCCAAGACGGTCGCAGAACGCTGGTTCGCCTGAGCGCATGTCGGGCCCTGGCTACTTCTGGCTATACCTGCCCATACTGGCTTTTCTGATTTGGCAGATCTGGTCTGTGCGGCGCAAGGACGGAGACTGACGACTAGCGTGATGCTGTGTTCCTGCGTGGCATCCGGAACGGCAGCAGAAACTGGACCCAACGACTCTCAAACCGCGTTAGCGACAGGCTTTCATGCATGAGTGTCGATGAGGGATCGCCACCCGTGCGTATCAGGGAGCGCGCGTAGAACGGCGTGTCCTCGAGCGTGCGCACATCGGTAATGGGTTCGTCGTTGCGCGCATGACGACTCACGCGCCAGCCGGATCGCGGCAGCCGCTGCGCGATCGGAGGACGCGTTTGGGTGAGTAGCCCGTCCGGGGCCAGCGCCAGTGCCAGTGTGTGCTCATGGCCGTCGCGTTGCACCACGTGGTAGGTGAGCGCAGGCGTGGCGTCGCCGGGCTCAGGTGACTCGGCACGTGTCCAGTCCCAGTAGATGAATCCCTGCTCGAGGCTTTCTTCACCAAAGTTGGTATCGATGTAGCCGCTGCCCGAAAACGACACATCGGGTTGTTCCAGGTGAACCTCGGCGCGTGCTCGCGGTGCGATCGGCCACCAATGATGCCGGGCGTTGCTGTGCAGCGTGTAGGCATCGTGTTGCAGCTGATCGGGCTCGATTCGGATCCGACCGCGAAGGCGTCGCGGCCAGGGCGTACAGACTTCATCAATGTGCGCTTCGAGTGTGTCGCCCGACCAGGTCAACGCGCTGGGGCCCACGGCGATGCCCTGGGCATCGCCCGACAGTTGATCGCCGGTGCGTTCGGTCATCGCCCAGCGCTTGCTGCGGGGCCCATACAAAATGGCGTTGATCGAACAGTGTGCATAGGGGTCGCCCGATCCGCGACGCCGCGCCCGGGCGTAGTAGGGCGAGAACACACTGCCAATAAACCCGATGACGACCATGCTGTATTGGCCGCAGTCACTCACGACATCGAGATACCACCAGCGGTAGCCGCCGGGTACGACGCGGGTATTGAAATACCGGTCCCTTGACCGCCCAGGGGCGTGCTCGGATGCCGATTCTGCAGGTGGCGTCTGCAACCCGTACTCCCGGTCGTCGGAACGTCCGGCCGGTTGACGCGCTCCAGACGACTGTCTATTCTCAATGACACTAATAATGTCATAAAAATCTGACAACTGTTGAGTAGTTGGAGGACGCGGGATGGCGACGGCGGCAAGAATAGAGCTGGCAATCGAGGGTGCGCTCACAGCACACCTCTCCGAAGACTGTCCACCGCGGCTCGCGGCGGCGGTGCGTTACGCGGTGTCTCCGGGTGGCGCACGCATTCGTCCGCGTTTGTGTTGTGCCGTGGCCGCGGCCTGTGCCGCAGACAACCCGCATATTGTCGATGCGGCAGCCGTATCGATCGAGCTTCTGCATTGTGCCTCGCTGGTCCACGATGACCTGCCGTGTTTCGACAACGCGGACCTGCGTCGCGGCAAGCCCACCGTCCACATCGCTTTCGATGAACGTCTCGCGCTGCTCTGTGGTGACGAGCTGATCGTCATGGCCTTCGAAGTGCTGGCGGCGGGCGCCGGGTCGAGTCCCGAGCGGCTGCAGGCACTGATGCGCGTGGTTGGTCGATCGGTCGGTGCACCGAATGGCATCATTGCCGGGCAGGCCTATGAGTGCGAACCCGGCGTCGATCTGCGTGCCTACCAACAGGCCAAGACCGGCGCGCTGTTCGCCGCAGCAACGGAGGCCGGCGCTGCTGCGGCCGGTGAGCCGGCGTCTGCGTGGCGGCAGCTGGGCTCGCGACTCGGTGAGGCTTATCAGGTCGCTGACGATCTGCTCGACGTCTGTGGTCATGTTGGCGATATCGGCAAGCCGACGGGCCAGGATCGCCTGCATGATCGTCCTAGCGCTGTACAGGCGCTGGGATTCGATGGCGCGATGTCACGTCTCGCAACGCTTATCGACAATGCCTGCGAGTCTATTCCCGACTGTGTTGGCAGGGAGCCGCTTGCAAGGCTGGTGCGCGCTGAGGCCGATCAGCTCGAGTCCCGACTGCGCAGGCTCAGAGCCGCAGCCTGAGCACCCGGTCGGGCCTTGTTTCGGGCGTGCGTGCCCGGATAGCGGACTGGCGCAACCGACTGCTGGCCAATCCCCGTTTTCGCGCTTCTGCGGGCAGAATCTGGCCTTTTCGCCTGCTGGCGCGACGTCGCGCGCGGCAATTGTTCGATATTTCCGCAGGCTTCGTATACAGCCAGGTCCTCATGAGCTGTATTGAGGTTGGCTGGTTCGACAAGCTCGCAGCGGGCCCCAGATCTCTGGCGTCGCTGGCACAGGACGCCGACCTCGAGGTGGCCGCGGCGCGTCGGCTGGCGCGTGCGGCAGCGTCGCTTGAATTACTGGAACTGCGTGCCGATGCGGGCGTCGCGCTGGGTTCACTGGGTGCAGCACTTGTGGGTGATCCGGGCATTACAGCGATGGCGAGGCACCACGAGATGTTGTACGCCGATATGGCGAAGCCACTCGCGTTGCTGCGGGGTGAGCGTGACCACACGGCGCTGGGCGAATTCTGGGGCTACGCCACAAGTGACGCGCCAGACCAACTGGCGGCAGCACGAGTCGCGGCCTATAGCCGGCTGATGGCGGCCTCACAGCCGATGATTGCCGAGCAGGTACTCGCCGCCTACGACTTTTCCAAGCACCGTCACCTGCTGGATGTCGGGGGCGGTACCGGTGCCTTTGTCGGTGCGGTGCGTGCGCGCTATCCCGATCTCGAGTACACCGTTTTTGATTTGCCGGGTGTCGTGGCGGGTATCGATGCGACATCGGACGCTGCGCCCAATGTGGCGCCCGGCAGTTTCCGGTCCGACCCGCTGCCCCGAGGCGCTGATCTCATTTCTTTGGTTCGCATCGTGCACGACCACGATGACGACGTGGTGCTTGGGCTACTGCGCCGCGTCCGCGAGGCGCTCCCCGACCATGGGACGCTGGTCATTGCCGAGCCCATGGCCGGTATCGCTGGTGCGGAACCCATTGGGGACGCCTACTTTGGCTTCTATCTGTTGGCGATGGGGAGTGGTCGGGCGCGCACACGTGACGAGATCGACGGGCTTCTGAAACAGTGCGGTTTCGGGCCCTCGCGATGGCACGCAACGCCCATTCCCATGATATGCAGCGTAATCTCCACCTGCCCAATCTAGTTGACAGAAAAAACTGTCTATTCTTCTTGACAGTTGTCTAGTCACGCGTACACTCAAAGTCATCAATTTGATGCTCCGGCGAACCGCGACGCCAGTGCATCCGGGGGAGACTGGATCACATGGATACAGTTGCGGTAGTCATGCGCGAGCCCGGTGCCGTTGCGCTCAGTCGTCTCGGGCTGCCCGAGCTCGATAAGGGTGAACTCATCGTGCGGGTGGATTGGAGCGGTATCAGCACCGGTACCGAGCGCCTGCTTTGGGACGGCACCATGCCGTCCTTCCCCGGTATGGGTTATCCCCTGGTTCCAGGATACGAGACCGTCGGTCGTGTGATTCAGGCCGCCCCTGGCCTGGAGTCTCGCCTCGGTGAATTCGTGTTCGTCTCCGGTGCGCACTGTTACGGCGACATTCGCGGCCTGTTTGGTGGTGCGGCTTCCCATATCGTCTGCAAGAGCGCCAAAGCGCACGTCATTCCCGAGCGCCTGGGGCCGGACGGAACGCTTATGGCGCTGGCAGCGACGGCGCACCACGCGCTGTGCGTCGGCGCAGACGCGCCAGAGCTTGTGGTCGGGCACGGTGTGCTTGGCAGACTGCTTGCCCGCGTCACCATCGCCGCGGGTTATCCCGCCCCTGTGGTGTGGGAGGTTAACGAAACCCGGCGCGCAGGCGCCGCCGGATACGAGGTGTTGCACCCTGACGAAGACCCCTCGCACGACTACCGGCAGATTTGTGATGTGAGCGGTGACGCCGGTGTTCTCGATTCGCTCGTGGAGCGGCTTGCGCCGGGCGGTGAGGTCACGCTGGCCGGGTTCTACTCGCAGGCGCTGAATTTCAGTTTCGCGCCGGCCTTCATGCGCGAGGCGCGCTTCGTCATCGCTGCCGAATGGCAGCCGGAAGACTTGTCCGAAGTGATTGCGCTGTGCGCCAGCATGAAGCTCGACCTGGGTCAGCTCATTAGCCACAGCGTCGCCGCAGACGACGCCCACAGCGCCTACAACACGGCATTCGGAGACCCGGAATGCCTGAAGATGATTCTCGACTGGAGAGATCTCCCTTGAGCAATAAAGACAAAGTCACGGAGATCCGTGTCGACCCACAGATCCGTATGCGCGACGCGTTGCGGGTGGAAGCCAAGAGTGAGCCCGCGCCTGTTCCGGCCGGAGAGGTCACAAAGGAAACCCAGATCATTGCCATCTACGGCAAGGGCGGCATCGGCAAGAGTTTCACGCTGTCGAATCTGTCCTACATGATGGCGCAGCAGGGCAAGAAGGTTCTGCTCATCGGTTGTGACCCGAAGAGCGACACCACGTCGCTGCTGTTCGGCGGGAAGAGCTGTCCGACCATCATCGAAACGTCATCGCGCAAGAAGGCGGCTGGCGAAGAAGTCGAGATCGGTGACGTGTGCTTCAAGCGTGATGGCGTGTATGCGATGGAGCTGGGTGGCCCTGAGGTAGGCCGCGGTTGCGGCGGTCGCGGGATCATTCACGGCTTCGAGCTGCTCGAGAAGCTCGGCTTTCACGAGTGGGATTTCGACTACGTATTGCTCGACTTTCTTGGCGATGTCGTCTGCGGCGGATTCGGACTGCCGATCGCCCGTGACATGTGTCAGAAGGTCATCGTTGTGGGCTCCAACGACCTGCAGTCGCTGTATGTGGCCAACAACGTGTGTTCAGCGGTTGAGTACTTCCGCAAGCTTGGCGGCAACGTCGGCGTCGCGGGCATGTGCATCAACAAGGACGATGGTACGGGCGAGGCGGCAGCATTCGCCGATGCCGTCGGTATCCCGGTCCTGGCAGCTATTCCCGCCGACGAGGACATTCGTCGCAAGAGCGCCAATTACGAGATCGTCGGCATTCCCGGCGGACAGTGGGGCGGTCTGTTCGAAGGCCTTGCAGAGCAAGTGGCCGATGCGCCGCCGCAGCAGCCGAACCCGCTCGACCAGGACGGGCTGCTTGGCCTGTTCTCCAGCGATGAAACAGGGCGCGATGTGGTCCTGCAGCCAGCGTCCGCTTCCGACATGCGGGGCGCTGACTACGCACCGCGCGAGTCGCTCGAGGTGATCTACGACGCCGTCTGACGGCGTCGACGGATTTCCAATGGCAGACGGTGGCAAAAAACCTGCTGACGCGGCGGTTGATGGCAAGGGCTGTCACGCGAAGGACGAGATGCGTGAGGCAGCCGCCAAGGCGGGCAAGGCCGAGGTGCTCGAGCGTTATGCGGCTGACTACCCCATGGGCCCGCACGACCAGCCGCAAAGTATGTGTCCCGCATTCGGGTCGCTGCGCGTGGGCCTGCGCATGCGTCGCACCGCGACGATCCTCTCCGGGTCGGCGTGCTGCGTATACGGCCTGACCTTTACGTCTCATTTTTACGGCGCGCGGCGCACGGTCGGGTACGTCCCGTTCAACTCCGAAACGCTCGTCACAGGCAAGCTCTACGAAGATATTCGTGACGCGGTGGAGGAGGTCGCCGATCCGGCGGATTACGACGCCGTGATTGTGACCAACCTGTGCGTCCCCACGGCATCCGGTGTTCCGCTGCAGATGCTGCCCAAAGAGATCAACGGCGTGCGGATCATCGGCATCGATGTGCCTGGCTTCGGCATTCCGACGCATGCCGAGGCTAAGGATGTTCTGGCCGGTGCGATGTTGAAATACGCGCGCACTGAGGCCGAACTCGGCCCTGTAGCGCCCATGCAGGACCGGCACGATGACGGCCGGCCGCAAATCGCGCTGCTCGGTGAAATGTTCCCTGCAGACCCGGTGAGCATCGATCAATTGCTGGAGCCGATGGGTGTCGCTGCCGGCCCCGTCGTACCGACACGCGAATGGCGGGAGCTCTATGCGGCACTGGACTGCGCTGCGGTTGCGGCCATCCATCCGTTCTACACCGCGTGCGTAAGAGAATTTGAGGCTGCCGGCCGCCCTGTGTTTGGTTCGGCGCCGATCGGTCAGGAAGGCACAGCCGCCTGGCTCGAGCAGGTGGGCAAGACCCTCGATGTTCGGGAAGAGGCCATTGCGCGTGCCAAAAATAAAGTGCTGCCGATCCTGAGCGGCGCGATTGCACAGTCTCCGATCAAGGGTCGGATCACGATGTCTGGTTACGAAGGCTCGGAGCTGCTCGTTGCCCGTTTGCTGGTCGAGTGCGGCGCAGACCTGCGTTACGTCGGTTCAGCCTGTCCCAAGACCAAGTGGTCCGAAGCAGATCGTGAGTGGCTGGAGTCGAAGGGCGTGCACGTTCAATACCGCGCGTCGCTCGAGCAGGATCTTGCGGCAATTGAGGAATTCGATCCCGATCTCGCGATCGGAACGACACCGGTGGTGCAGAAGGCCAAAGAGCAGTCGCGGCCGGCGATGTATTTCACTAACCTCATATCGGCACGTCCGCTTATGGGTATTCCCGGGCCGGGCGCGTTATCTGCCGTGATCAATGCCGCCATCGCGCAGAAGTCGCGCTTCGATGAGATGACCGAATTCTTCGAGGGTGTTGGCAAGGGCCATACGGCAGGTGTCTGGCAGGACAAACCGAAACCGCCGCCCAAGCCACGGCGCAAGCGGCCGCCGCCAAAGAAAGATGTCGCGGAGTCGATTGTCTGATGTTGGTGCTCGATCACGATCGTGCGGGTGGCTACTGGGGTTCTGTGTATGTGTTCACGGCAGTCAAGGGACTGCAGGTGATCATCGACGGTCCCGTGGGTTGCGAAAACTTGCCTGTGACGTCGGTGCTGCATTACACCGACGGGCTGCCGCCGCATGAATTGCCCATCGTTGTGACCGGACTCGGTGAAGACGAGCTCGGCAAGGTGGGTACTGAAGCCGCGATGAAACGCGCGCATGAGACGCTCGACCCGGATCAGCCCGCGGTGGTGGTGACCGGCTCGATCGCCGAGATGATCGGTGGCGGTGTGACGCCCGAGGGCACCGGCATCAAACGCTTCCTGCCGCGTACCATCGACGAAGACCAGTGGCAGAGCGCCGACCGTGCCCTGGCCTGGTTGTGGAAAGAGTTTGGTCCCAAGAAAGTCCGTGCGCCGCGCAAACGTGCTGATGACGCCAAACCGCGTGTCAATATCATCGGTCCCGCTTACGGCCACTTCAACATGCCGTCAGATCTGGCCGAGATCACCCGCCTTGTCGAAGGCATGGGTGCCGAGATCAACATGGTGTTCCCGCTGGGTTCGCATATCAGCGAGATTGCCAAACTCAGCAATGCGGATGTCAATGTCTGCATGTACCGCGAGTTTGGTCGTCTGCTGTGTGAGTCATTGGAGCGCCCGTATCTACAGGCGCCGATCGGTCTGCACTCGACCACGGCCTTCCTGCGTGAGCTGGGCCGCCTGCTCGACATCGATCCTGAGCCCTTCATCGAGCGCGAGAAACACACGACGATCAAGCCGCTCTGGGACTTGTGGCGGTCCGTCACCCAGGATTTCTTTGGCACCGCGAGTTTCGCTGTTGTCGCCAATGAGACCTACACGCGGGGCTTGAGAAACTTCCTCGAGAACGACATGGGTTTGCCCTGTTCGTTTGCCGTTGCGCGATGCCCGGGCGCCAAGACCGACAACGCGGACATTCGGGATCTCGTGCACAACAAGACACCGCTCGTGATGTTTGGCAGCTACAACGAGCGAATGTATCTGGCTGAGGCCGGATCAAAAGCCATGTACATCCCGGCGTCGTTTCCGGGCGCCGTGATTCGACGCCACACGGGCACGCCGTTCATGGGGTATTCGGGCGCGACCTATGTTGTGCAGGAAGTCTGCAATGCGCTGTTCGACGCGTTGTTCCACATCCTGCCGCTGGGTACGAGTCTCGATAATGCGGATCAGACGCCCGCGCGGATCGATGGGCAAACACACTGGAGTGAGGCCGCCAAGGCTGCCTTCGATCGCAAGATCGAGGAACAACCGATCCTGGTCCGCATTTCCGCCGCCAAACGCCTGCGCGACGCGGTCGATGCGGATGCACGATCGCGCGGTGCACAGAACGTCGATGAGCAAGACGTCGAGCGCGTATCAAAACGAGAGCGACACGCTGCAGCGTGAATCGCCTTTAGGAGAGAAGCATGAGAGTGACCACAACACACCACGCTCGCAGCAGCCACGAGTCTGCCGCGCACTTCAAGATCCTGGCCGGCGTGTGCTTTGTCGGCATGTTGCCCGTCGCCCTTGTGGCCAGCCTGTCCCGCTGGCGTTGGCAGCCATGGCCGCCGGGTCGCAATGGCTACCGCTCAGCCTGGTGGGAAGCAAAAAACGCGGCGAAAACAGCGGCAGCGATTGCTGTTTCCGTCTAGAGAGGTTCCGCATTGCTGGCGCGCCAGCAATGCGAAACACCCTGCCGTGCGGGATTGGCACGGTAACGAAGCCACACGGTTAGTCTTTTTGAGTCCTGACCCGCTGTGGCTGACAACCTGGGAGGTTCTATGTCAGGCCTGACCCAAAACGGAGCCAAAGAATTCCATCGTATGTTCATGATGGGAATCCTTGGCTACACCGTTATCGCGATCATCGCCCACTTCCTCGTTTGGCAGTGGCGTCCTTGGTTCCCTGGAGAAGGCGGCTACGCCTCACTTTCCGGTGCCATGGATTCGGTGGTCTCGGTAGCAACCATGCTGCTTGGATAGGAGGAGACGACTATGTGGCGAATTTGGTTAATGTTCGACCCGCGACGGTCGATTGTCGCACTCGTTGTCTTCCTCGCTGTTCTGGCGTTCTCGATCCATTTCATTGTTCTGTCAACAGACAGATTCAATTGGATCGAAGGACCCAGCGCATCCGTGATCGAGCTCGATACAGAGCAAGCGGTCGCCCAAAGGGCGCCGACAGCTCTGGACGCGCTCGTCTAAGGCAGTGGTCCATAGCCCGGCTGTCTCCTGGCGTTACCCGCCGGGGCAGTTGCCAGGAGGCAGTCGGACTATTTCTTTGACGGTGGGTAAGACAGGCCGGCATCAACTCGCAGGTAACGGTGCCATGCAACGCCGCGACGGGGCGCTGCTGAGGACAACAACATGTCAATGCTAAGTTTTGAAAAAAAGTACAGGATCAAGGGAGGTACGCTGATCGGCGGCGACCTGTTTGATTTCTGGGCTGGCCCCTTCTACGTGGGCTTCTTTGGTGTCGCGGGCGCATTTTTCACGCTGCTCGGGGTAGCAATGATTTTCTTTGCAATCTCGCAGGGCCCTACTTGGGGCATCTGGGCGATTCACATTCCGCCACCGGACATCAGTTACGGGTTGTCATTGGCGCCCTTGCAGGACGGGGGGCTCTGGCAGCTGATCACCGTCTGTGCCACGGGGGCCTTTGTGTGCTGGGCACTGCGCGAAGTGGAGATCTGCAGAAAGCTTGGGATCGGCTATCACGTCCCTGTGGCCTTCGGCACGGCGATCTTCGCTTACGTCACACTCGTCATCATCCGGCCGATCCTGATGGGCGCGTGGGGCTATGCGTTCCCCTACGGCATCATGTCGCACCTCGATTGGGTCGCGAGCGTGGGTTACCAGTATGTGAATTTCCACTACAACCCGGCGCACATGATCGCGGTGACGTTCTTCTTCACGACGACACTGGCGCTCGCACTGCACGGCGGTGCGATTCTGTCCGGCTCAAATCCGAAGAAAGGCAACACCGTCCGGACGGCCGAGCACGAAAACTCGTTCTTCCGTGATTCGATCGGTTACTCGATCGGCTCACTGGGCATTCACCGCCTCGGCCTGTTCCTTGCGATCAATGCGGGGTTCTGGAGCGCGATCTGCATCGTGATCAGCGGCCCGCTCTGGGATAAGAGCTGGCCGGAATTCTGGGAATTCTGGCGTCAGATCCCGATCTGGAGTTAAGTCATGGCTGAGTACCAAAACCTCTTTTCCCGCGTACACGTGACGGCGCCACCGGATGCTGGTGGACCGATCGATGAGTCCATGTTCAAGCGCGGCAAGCCGCGCATGAGCTACTGGCTGCAGAAGATCGGTGATGCCCAGATCGGCCCGTTCTATCTCGGCGGACTGGGTCTGGCGTCTTTGATCTGTGGCTTCATCGCTTTCGAGATCATCGGCTTCAACTACCTGGCACAGGTGAACTGGGATCCCCTGGTATTCCTGAGGGAATTGCCCTGGTTGTCGCTCGAGCCGCCAAAAGCGGAATATGGATTGAGTATTCCGCCACTCAATGAGGGTGGCTGGTGGCTTCTCGCCGGGTTCTTCCTCACGCTTTCCGTGATGCTCTGGTGGCTGCGCATGTACCGTCGCGCCCGCGCATTGGGCATGGGTACCCACGTCGCCTGGGCGTTTCTCTCGGCGATCTGGTTGTTCCTCGTACTGGGCTTTTTCCGCCCGCTGGCGATGGGCACGTGGTCTGAGGCGGTGCCCTTCGGCATCTTCTCGCACCTCGACTGGACGCAGAACTTCTCGTTGCGCTACGGCAACCTGTTCTACAACCCGTTCCACATGCTCTCGATTGCGTTCCTGTACGGTTCGGCACTGCTGTTCGCCATGCACGGCGGTACGATCCTTGCCACGGACCGCTATGGTGCGCACCGCGAGATCGAGCAGATTGTTGATCGCGGCACGGCGTCCGAGCGCGGCGCCTTGTTCTGGCGCTGGACCATGGGCTTCAACGCAAGCATGGAGTCGATTCACCGTTGGGCCTGGTGGTTTGCGGTATTGACCACGCTCACAGGTGGCATAGGTATCCTCCTGACAGGGACCGTGGTGGACAACTGGTACCTGTGGGGTGTCGAGCACAACATCGCGCCGGCGTATTGACGGCGCGTGCGTGCAGACGCTGATACGCTGTGGACGACTTTCGCAGAAAGCTGATGGCACTCATGACGTTGGTCGTGGCATCGGCGGCCTGCATGGCGACGCCAAAAAGCCTTGCTGACGACGGTGTGTCAGAGGGAGTCGAACGTGCTGCAGTGATCCAGCAACAGATACGGGACTAGACGAACCAGGGAAGGGTCAACGTACGACAAGGACCAAAAGACCGGGCATCGCTGCCCGGTCTTTTTTTTGGGCAAAAAAAAGCTGCACCACCTGCTGGCGGCGCAGCTTTGTCGCGAGCAACAGACCGGCGGCCTAGCCGATCGTGAAGCTGCCGCGCATGATCGACCAGTGGCCCGGGAACGTGCAGATGAATGCGTATTCCGTGTCGGCGTCAAGCACGCTCATGTCGACCGTCGTGGACGAGGTTTCCCCGCCGCCGATGAGCTGCGTGGCCGCGATGATGCGGTCGTCGCCAACGGGGACGTAGCTGTTGTCGATACCGGCGGTCATGCCCGCGGCGCCAACAGCATCGAGATCACTCTTCTTGACCAGGACCCAATTGTGGCCCATGGCGTTCTTGGGCAGCTTGCCCGTGTGCACGAGCGTAACAGTGACTTCACTGCAAGACGCAGCGGCCGTGAGGCTGTCCGTGTTGTAACCGAGTCGGTCGCCTGCTTCGATAGTCAGCGCGCAGTCGCCGGAGGCGGCTGGCGCATCGCTGTCACCTGCAACCGTGGCCGCAGCGTCGTCGACCATGTCAGACACGGTCTCTTCGGCGTCAGCCATGGTGTCTTTCATATCATCGGCAGCGTCCGCCATCGCGTCAGCGGCGTCGTCGGCCGCGTCTGCCACAGCGTCAGCCGCGTCATCGATTGCGTCCGTGGCAGCATCGGCGGCGTCTTCGACGACGTCCTGTGCGTCTTCGGCGACGGTATCTGCAGCGTCGTTAGCCGCCTCGGTTGCAGCTTCAGCAGCTGCCGAGCTGGGCGTCGCGTCGTCGCCCGAACCGCAGGCCACCAAAGTCATGCTCGCCGCCAATACCAGAAACGCAGGTATATTCTTGGTCAACATGGTTTGTGATCCTCAAAAAATCCAACAAAAACAAAAACCTGTTACCGGCCCCACGGTCCCAGCCGCGCGATTATCGCACGAAACCGGGCCTTGCGGCAGTGTGCCGGCATTCGGGGACGGCGGGTTGCTTACAGCTGCGTCGGGTTCGGTGCGTCGCCGTAGACTTCGACGGGGTCAAAGACCTTCTCGGCCTCGGTGAAGGCCAGCTCGACGTGACCCTCGCGCTGTTCACGTGCGTAGTCTTTACCGACAGGCACGCTGCGGTAGAAGCATGAGCGGTAGCCTACGTGGCAGCTGGCGCCGCCGCCGGCCACATCGACGCGTAACCAGACACAGTCCTGGTCATCGTCGATCAGTAACTCCCGCACCGTCTGCACGAGACCACTCGTGGCGCCCTTGTGCCACATGACCTGGCGGCTGCGGCTGAAATAGTGGGCCTCGCCCGTCACGATCGTGCGTTGCAGGGCATCGGCATTCATGTAGCCCTGCATGAGCACCTCGCCCGATTCGAAGTCGGTGGTGACGACAGGGATGAGCCCGTTCTCGTCGAACTTGGGTGCGAGCTCGTGGCCTTCCTCGACCTGCTCAACGGTTTGTCGGGCTGCGAAGCGTGGCGAATCCATGGTGGGAGGCCTCTTGCGGGCGTGACCGGGCCCGCTAGTATAGCGAAATGGTACTCAATCTCTACGACACCCAAATAGGCCGGAAACGGCCCTTTGAGCCGATAGATCCGGAGCGTGTGACGCTCTACGTCTGTGGGCCCACGGTGTACAACTTTGCGCATATCGGCAACGCGCGCCCCGCGGTTGTGTTCGATGTGCTGGCGCGCGTGCTGCGCCGTGAGTACGGACTCGTCTACGCGCGCAACATCACGGATGTCGACGACAAGATCAACCAGGCCGCGCTCGAGACAGGCCGCAGCATCGGTGACATCACGGCCGAATACACAGCTGCCTATCTCGAGGACATGGGCGCCCTTGGGGTGTTGCCGCCAGACGTGGCGCCGCGCGCCACAGACCACATCGAAGAGATGTGCACGATGATCGAGCGGCTCATCGAGGCCGGGCACGCCTACGCGGCCGAGGGTCACGTGCTGTTCGATGTTGCGAGCTATGACGCGTACGGCGCACTCTCGAACCGCTCACTCGAGGACATGATCGCGGGTGCACGCGTTGAGGTGGCGCCCTACAAGCGCAACCCGGCAGATTTCGTGCTCTGGAAACCTTCGACGCCCGAACTGCCGGGCTGGGATAGCCCCTGGGGCCGCGGTCGGCCCGGCTGGCACCTTGAGTGCTCGGCCATGATCGAGAAGCACCTGGGCGATACGATCGACATCCACGGCGGCGGGCAGGACCTGGTCTTCCCCCACCATGAGAATGAGATTGCGCAGAGCACCTGTGCTCACGACGGCCGACCGTTCGTCAATTTCTGGATGCACAACGGTTTTCTAAACGTCGACGCGACCAAGATGTCCAAGTCGCTGGGCAACGTGCTGCTGGTGCGTCAGCTCCGCGACCAGGCCGACGGCGAGGCCATTCGGCTGGCGCTCATTTCCGCGCATTACCGCCAGCCACTCGACTGGACCGACGAGACGCTTGTGGAGGCCACGCGCAAGCTCGACCGTCTGTATGGTGCGTTGCGCGGCAATCTCGTGGACGGGGTCGGCGCCGACATTGACCCCGATGTGCTCGCGGCACTGCACGACGACCTCAACACGCCGCAGGCCATTGCGGCGTTGTTTGGGCTGGCTCGCGAAATCAACCGCAGTGACGACGCCGATGAGCGTGCGCGTCTTGCGGCCCGCCTGCAGGCATCTGGCATCCTCATCGGATTGCTGGAGCGTCCGGCGGAAGACTGGTTTGCGCGTGGCGATGCCGCTGAAGCCGCTGCCATCGATGCGGCTATCGCAGCGCGCGCGGCGGCCAAGGCCGCTCGCGACTTTGCCGAGGCCGACAGGATACGGGACGACCTGCTCGCAAAAGGCATCCAACTCAGCGACGGCGCCGAAGGTACCACCTGGCGCCGCGTGCAGGCCGCCGAGGCAAACGGATGACCAACACGATCCCGGAACGTGAAGCAGAGCTCGTCGACGAGTTCTCGATGTTCGACAACTGGATGGACCGCTACCAGTATCTCATCGAGCTGGGGCGCGGACTCCCCGACTACCCCGAGGCAGAACGCGCTGACATCGACAAGGTCGCGGGCTGCCAGTCGCAGGTCTGGCTGCAGTCGCGCCGTGATGCGGTGGGCCATCTTCGGTTTCGTGCGATCAGCGATGCCGCCATCGTGTCGGGACTCATCGCCGTGCTCATGCGGCTTTACGACGATGCGCCACCACAGGCGGTCATCGACTACGAGCCGGCCTTCGTATCTGCGCTCGGGCTCGACAAGCACCTGAGCCAGAACCGGGCCAACGGGCGCTACGCGATGCTGGAACGGATTCGTGCCGAGGCTGCCGCGGCCACTGCGGCATGACGCTGGCACGACGCGTCATGATTCGCGTCGTGCGTGCCTATCAGGTGCTGCTGTCGCCGCTGCTGGGCAACAACTGCCGATTCCAGCCCACCTGTTCTCAATACTGTATCGAAGCGATCGAGCGGCACGGCGTGTGGCGTGGCTGCTGGCTGGCAGCCCGGCGAATCGGGCGTTGCCACCCCTGGGGTGGCAGCGGTTACGACCCGGTTCCCGGTAACCCTGACGAGCACGAGACACGCACACCGTGACCGAACGCATCGATGCGATGCCCATCGGGGCGTTTCTGCAACGCACGGTGCACGTGGCACTCGACACGGCACTGCTCATCTTTGCAGCGCTCATTGGTTTCCTCATGTACTTCGGGATCAACGCGCTGCAGAGCCCGATCACGTTTGTCCCCGGGGTGCTGGTACTCGTCTATACCACTTCGGCTTTGACCAAATACGCCACGCTGATCACACGGGCCGTCGCACTCGGCTACGACGTACCCGCCGCCGACAACGCCGTTTTCGACTACTTTCGCAACCTCTGGGCCTTTACGCCCTGGCTGGCGCTCTGCGCCCTGGGTGGCCTGGGCTGGGTGATCAATATGGGGCTGGGGGCGGTCGCGCTCGCCGTCTACTTGCTGCTCGTGCTGCCTGTATTGCCTGCGATCATCGCTGTGATCTCTGTGAATGCGAGCCTGCTCACACTGTTTCGCGTCGGCGAACTGACACGCTTCATTCGCATCCTTGGTCTCGACTACCTGAAGATCCTCGGCAGCTGGTTTGTGATCCTCTCTCTGGACGTCGTTCTGCCCATCTCGGGATACCTGTCAGTGCTCCTGTTCTGCCTGCAGATCCTCTGGCTGTTCTCATCGACAGGCGTCGTGCTCTACCACCACTACCTGCCGCTTGGGATTCCCGTGGAACGTCTGCCCGCGGACGAGCGCCAGCAACAGCGTGACGATGCGGCACTGAATCGCGAACGCCAGTCGGCGCTCGACGAAGCCTATGGCTACTTCAGCCGCGGCAATGAGGTGGGCGGCTTGCAGCGGCTGCGCGGCTACCTTAGCGCGCATGACGATTACGACGCCTGGGCCTGGTTTCTCGACCGGATGCGGGGCTGGGAGTCACCAAGACCCTTCGTGCTCGTGGCGCAGAATCAATTTCCCCGCCTGCTCGAGGCCGGAGACCGCGGGGCTGCATTGTCATTGCTCGTGGAGTGTATGCAGCGCGATGCAGACTTCTCGCCGCGACCCGAAAACCGCGCAAGCCTGCGCGAGTTGCTGGAGGGGCATCCCTTTGCGGAACGCGCGGCGCGCTGGCGCTGACTCAGGCCTGGCCCGCAGCCGCGGTGCGGGGTGAGTCGCCGTGAGAGCAGCTGCAATCGCGGTTGCGCCAGTGGGCGACAGCCAGCAACGCGCCGCCTGCCGTCGTGACGAGTGCATCGGCGGTCTTGCCGAAGTACGGGTGCAATACGAACGCGGCCAGAGCCAGCAGTGCGACACCCAGAGTGCCCAGCGCGAGGACCTGCATCCGGCGGTGCCGAATCCAGCCGCCCACAAATGCAATCGCGCTAATGGGCACGACGATCGCGAGCAGCACAACGTGCGTCCATTCGCTGTCGAGGCCCGTAACTGCGCCACCGACGCCAAAGGCGATCAGCACGGGCAGCAGCAGGCAGTGCAGCATGCAGATGGCAGACAGCAGCAGGCCCAGCGCGTCTGCGCGGGTATGCGCTTGAGATTGGGAGATGGCCACGGTCGGGGCCCCGAGCGGGAAAAAACAGGTCAAAACGATATAACATTGCATTATTCGCGGCAAGGAACCTGGTCTTGTGTGGCCAAGCCACTGGCGCCTTTCTCCGATGTTCGCGACAATTCGGGGATGAATGAACGGCTCCTCGACATCACCTGTTGCCCTGTCACGCACCAACCGCTGCGCAAGGCGGACCGACCCCTGCTCGAGTCGCTCAATGCGCAGGTCGCGGATGGTTCACTCAAAAACGCTGCGGGCGAGCCGCAGCGCACGCCCCTGACGCAGGCGCTCGTGACCCGCGATGGGCAGCGGGTCTACCCGGTTCGCGACGGCCTTGTCGTTCTCATGGCCGACGCTGCCATCGTGGTCGAGGACGGCCGCTGAACACCGACGTCCTGGTAAGGGAATACCCTGGCCAGGTCAGGGCCTGACACTGATCCTGTGAAGATTCGACTCCCAGACCTGCAACGCCATTTGGAGCGCGAGCTCACGCCCGTGTGGCTGGTCAGTGGCGATGAGCCGTTGCTCGTGAACGAGGCCACGGATGCCATTCGCAAGACGGCGCGGGCGCAAGGCTACGAGACTCGTGACCTGTATGTCGCCGAGCGCGGTTTTGACTGGGACCGCCTGGCCGAGGCGGGCCACTCGCTGTCGCTGTTCAGCGAGCGCCGCATTCTCGACGTGCGGCTGCCTACCGGAAAGCCCGGCGAGAAGGGCGGGCGCATGATCGCGAGCCTTGCCGAGACACCGCCAGAAGACACGCTGCTGCTTGTGACGGCACCCAAAATCGACAAACGCGGTGCGAACGCAAAATGGGTCAAGAGCATCGATGCCGCGGGCATGATGCTGCAGA
>ERZ1740065.37-NODE-37-length-57792-cov-8.585049_pt1 | contig 57792 bp, 46 predicted proteins | sample MGYA00581738_ERZ1740065 | MGnify/ENA primary metagenome ERZ1740065 (study PRJEB43018, sample SAMN04849749) | marine metagenome | isolation source: floating plastic debris | place: Pacific Ocean | collected 2008-09-01 | study: EMG produced TPA metagenomics assembly...
TCGCTCGCCAAGCGATCCAGGGATGGACTCGAGCGTTCCCGACAACACCCATCGGTGGTGCGGGCAGGCGGGCGTTAAGCGGGTCGTGCCGATGAACAGCACGATCTCGTTACGAGATCGCCGCGGCGCTGCGCGCCTCGCGATGACGGGGCACTTTGTGCCGCCGCCAGATTGCCGCGGGGCCTGCGGCCCCTCGCAATGACGGGTCAGCCGGTATACTCCGACCGTGACTTCCGCCTCCTCCAATTCCTTCGGCGCGCTGACGCGCCTGCTGCGTTACGCGCGCGGCTTCCGGCCGCGTTACCTGGCCGCGAGCTTCTGTTCGGTGATGAACAAGCTCTTCGATGTGATGCCCGAGATTCTCATCGGCATCGCCATCGACGTTGTGGTGCGCCAGCAGGACTCATTCGTGGCGGCCGCCGGCATCACCGACCCCAAGCATCAGATCGTGTTGCTGGCCGTGCTCACGCTTGTGATCTGGATTGGCGAGTCTGTGTTCGAGTTCCTGCTGCTAGTGCTTTGGCGCAACCTTGCGCAGGACCTGCAACACAAGATGCGCATCGATGCGTACTCGCACGTCCAACAGCTGGATCTCGCCTGGTTTGAGAACCAGCGCGCGGGCAACGTGGTTGCCATCATCAACGACGATGTGAATCAGCTCGAGCGCTTCCTCGACAACGGGGCCAACAGCCTGATCCAGGTGGCCACCACGTTGCTCGCCGTGGGCGGCGTGTTTTTTGCCGTGTCGCCGTCGATTGCGTTTATCGCGTTCACGCCGATTCCCGTGATCGTCATCGGTGCGTTCTACTTCCAGCGCCGCGCGCAGCCGCTCTATGCCGACGTGCGTGAGCGAGTCGGTGCACTCGGCAGCCGGCTGTCGGCAAACCTGAGCGCCATCATGACTATCAAGAGCTTCGCCACCGAAGCCGAAGAGGTCGAGCGCGTCAGCGAGCAAAGTCGCAACTACGTGCAGGCCAACCGCCGCGCCATTCGCGTGAGTTCGGCATTCATCCCGATCATTCGCATGGCGATCCTCGCGGGCTTCGTGGCGACGTTCCTCATCGGCGGCTACAAGGTGCTCAACGGCACGCTCAATGTGGGTGCCTACGGCGTGCTCGTGTTCCTGACCCAGCGCCTGCTCTGGCCGCTCACGGACCTCGCCAACACCGTCGACCTCTATGAACGCGCCATGGCCTCAACGCGCCGCATCCTCGACCTCATCGAGGTGCCTGTGAAGATTCGCGACGACCAGGACGCCGTGCCTCTGGAGTCACCGAAAGGGGCCATCCGGTTCGAGCAGGTCGACTTCGCCTACCGCGACGACGTCCCCGTACTGCACGGCATTGAGCTCGACGTGAAGCCTGGCGAGACCATCGCACTCGTGGGGCAAACGGGCTCCGGCAAGAGCACCATCGTGAAGCTGTTGCTGCGCTTCTACACCCCGCGCGCGGGACGCATCACCCTCGACGGCCAGCCCATCGACAGCCTCGTGCTGGCCAGCCTGCGCGGCCACATCGGTCTCGTGAGCCAGGACGTCTTCCTGTTCCACGGCAGCGTGCGCGAAAACATCGCCTACGGGCGCCCCGACGCCAGCGAGGCAGAGATCTGTGCCGCGGCCCAGGCCGCCGAGGCCACGGAGTTTATCGATAAGCTGCCCGAAGGCCTCGACACCATCGTGGGTGAACAGGGGCAGAAGCTCTCGGGTGGCCAGCGCCAACGCCTGTCGATTGCGCGTGCCGTGCTCAAAGACCCCGCCATCTTGATCCTCGACGAGGCCACCTCGGCCGTGGACAACGAGACCGAGGCGGCGATCCAGCGTTCGATGGCGCACATCTCCGAGAATCGTACGACCATCGTCATCGCGCACCGACTATCGACCATCGTGAACGCCGACCAGATCCACGTGCTGGATCAGGGGCGCATCGTGGAATCCGGAACGCACGACGCGCTCGTCGCGCGTGGCGGTATCTACGCCAATCTCTGGCGCGTGCAGACGGGGCTGGCCGGGGACTGACTCAGGCGCGCTCGTCGAGCGCGGCTTCGAGGCTGGCCACTTCCTGCAGGTAGACGAGAGTTTCGTCCGCTTCCTGCCAAAGCGCCTTCACGGCATCGAGCGCCTCGCGCGCCTGGCTTTCGCGGCCTAGGTCGAAGTAGGCCTGCGCCAGGCGCAAGTGCGCGAGCGCCAAACCCGGGTAGCGCGTCACGATGCCTTCGAGCCCGCTTACCGCCTCCCGGATCTCTCCAGCACGGCGCAACGTATCGTACATCTCCGCCTGCATGCTCAGGATCTCACCGCTCAGGAACACCGCAAGCCATGATGACTCGGAGCGTTCGATAGCGAGGTTGATGAGCTCTATCGCGTCGTCGGGGCGGTTTTCGTAAACAGCCGCCTTGGCGCGGTAGGAATCGGCCATAAACTGCAGGTTCGCGTTGCCGGGCTGCGTGGTGGCGAACCGCTCCACGTTGCCCAGGTTGGCGACGAACGCATCTCCCTGATCGTGTGCCGCCAGCAAGCCAGCCTTGTAGAGCGCGATGAAGTCCGTCCAGGGCGCCTGCATCGTGGCACCCAGCGCGTCGAGTTCACCGAGTACAGCTTCGGGGTCTTCGTCAAGGAAGCCCTGCTGCACGATCTTCGGTGCCGTGGCCTGGAGCGTTGTCATAAGCGGGCCCGCAAGCCGCATCATGATGGGCTCGGCCTCCGTCATGATCCGGATCGAATCGGAGTACTTGCCCCGTTGCGTGTACATGCTGCTGGCCAGCGTGTAGACGTTAATCTTCTGCTCGTCGGACAGGTCACTTTGAAGGAGCCGCGTCAGGCGGTCCTCGGCCTGCGCAAAGTCACCACGGCGCATGAGCACCGAGATGGCGCCAAGCTTGGGCTCCACGTTGCGGTCATCGAGCAGCGCAGCCTGGCGGTAGGTGTCCAGCGCCGCATCGCCGTCGCCCTTGGCGGCCTGCAGTTGCGCAAGCGCACTCAGGCCGCTCACATCGTCAGGCGCCTTTTCGGTGTACTTAAGCAGCAGCGCTTCGGCGGCGTCGATGTTGCCGAGCTGTTGCTCAATCTGCGCCGACTCCTTAAGCGTGCTGATCGCCATCGGATTGAGTTCGCGAACGGTGACGAAGGCCGCCTTGGCCTCCTCAAGGTCCAGCGCCGTCACGATGTTGATACGCGCAAGGCGCATGAACGCCGTCTCGTTACCCGGCTCGACACGGGTCCAGGCTCGCGCGATATCACGTGCGCCTTCGAAGTCGCCGTTAATGGCCGCCTTGTTGATCCGGATCTGGTACTCGCTCGCGTCCGAAAGGCGGAAGTCGTAGCGCAGCGCTGCGTCAAACGACTGCTCCGCAAGGTCATTTCGCGCGTTGAAGTAGTGGAACATACCGATGCGGTGATGCGCCTCGGCAAACTGTGGGTCGACTTCCACCGCCTGCTGCATGAGCGCGCCACCACGCGGCGCATCCTTATCGAGATTTGCGGCAATGCGGGCCTCGGTGAAAAGCCGCAGCGCTTCAAAGTTCGGGCTCATCGACTCCGAGATCGGCAGATCGGTCATCTGTACCGAATCGCTGATGTTCTGCTCAAGCTCTTCCTGAACAGCAGCCGAGATCTCGTCGACAGACTCAAACATGGTTTCGTCCGTGAAGGTCACCTCACCCGTGACGCGCGGCTCGCCGGTCACGACATCATGCATGGCGTAACGCAGGGTCAAGCCACCCGCCTCGGCGTCAACCAGTTCACCCCGAACGAAGTAGTTGTAGCGACGGTCGCGCGCGAGTTGCAGCTGCAACGATTGCGGTACGCGCATGGCGTTGGCGAACCCAGACTGCACGATGTCCTGCAACAGCGAGTCGGCGTCGAACGGTGTCAGCGCCGTGAATGCCGGGCTCTCACGCAGCAGGTCCTCGGACAGGAGGATCGGCAAAATGTAGGCGTACCAGTCGGGCGCCTCGGCCGTGTTGTTGACCAGGTAGTAAGACATGATGCGCTGCGAGCTCGGACGCGTGGTCGACGCTTCAACGAACTCCGCGTCGGCCAGCGTTGCGGCGCCAGTCGATGGCGGTGTGGCGGGCACGAGGAACACGCCGAACGCCGCCAGCACAATATTGAACGGCACGAAGATCATCTGCGCTTTGGAGGCCTGGTCCTTGCCCGGGGCGCCATGCGTCCAGGCAAACAGCGCGACGGTAGGCAACATAACGGCCATGAACACGAAGATGTAGGTGGTCAGACGCTCGGGCATGACGAACTGCTCCGAGAGCCAGTCGCCCATCTCGATACCCAACCAGACACCGGCGATATAAAGGCCCAGGTACTGGGGTACCCGGCGATACATCAGCTCGCCAATGAATCCGCGCTCGCTCATCCGATTAACCTGTGCCCTGCCACCCGGGACCGGGTGTCCTGCGTCAATCCGCTAACATACGATTTACCTGTGACAACGACAAGCGCGTATTGCTCCGTAAGTTAGACAAACTTTCTCGATTTATCGGGGTCCAACGGCGCCGCCAGCCAAACCGTCCTCAGGTCCCGCTTCACACTTCTTATGGGACGTCGTGCACACCCGCGCGGCATACTCGTTTCTGACCGCTCCGTCTGCTCACCCCGATGAACCACCGCCTGCTACTCATTGACGACGACGAACAGCTCGTGACGATGCTCGCCGAGCTGCTGCGTCTTGAGGACTACGCCGTCGAAACCGCACCCGACGGACGCGCGGGCATCGCGGCGCTCGACGCCACAGCCCCCGACCTCATCGTGCTCGACGTCATGATGCCGGGTATGGACGGGTTCGAAACGCTGGCCGCCATCCGCAACCGCAGTCGCATACCGGTTCTCATGCTGACCGCACGCGGGGAGGTCGATGACCGCATCAGTGGTCTCGAAGCCGGCGCCGACGACTACCTCGCCAAGCCGTTCAGTCCCCGCGAGCTGCTGCTGCGCATTGGCGCGATCCTGCGTCGCGGGACAGCAAGCGACGACGAGGTGCTCGAGTTCCACGGGGTGGCGCTCGACCCGGGCAACATGCGCGCCAGCATCGGAGGCGAATCAGTCGCACTCACGGGCGCGGAACTGCGCGTGCTCGAGGGTCTGCTGCGCGAAGCCGGCCACGTCGCTTCACGGGATGCGCTCACGCAGTTTGCACTGGGCCGCAAACGTACCGCCTACGACCGGGCACTCGACACACACATCTCGAACCTGCGCCAGAAGCTCGGCGGCGAAACGGCACCCGTTGAAATCCGCAACGTGCGTGGCGCGGGCTATGCGCTGCTGCCGCGGGAGCCCGCGGCGTGAACAGCGTTTTCTGGAAAATCTTCCTGTCGTTCATCGTCATGCTCGCGGCGGTCGGCGCGATCACGGTGCATGTGAGCTTCTACCTGGCCGGGCAGCGCGCGGCATCGATCAACGAGCTCAAACGCATCGACGTTCAGCGCGACGCCGAGGCCGCACTGGTCGACGGCGGGCGCGAAGGCTTCGCGAGATGGCTGCGGCGTGATGCCGGTCTGCCCCTGACGAAGACGATTTTTCTCATCGACGAGACCGGCGACGAGATCCTCGACCGCAAACTGCCTGCTGAAACCAAGATGGCTTTTGGCCGCCTCAAGAAAAGCGGCCGGCTCAAGTCGAGCAAACGCGTGCCGAAGGTCGTCGACGCCGATGGCAACGTCTATCTGTTTCTGTTGGGGCCGGGCCGACCACCGGCCATGGGTGTATTCGCGACGCCGGGCGTCAACCGCGTCGTGCTTGTACTGGCATTGCTGGTCACGGCCACGGTCTGCTTCCTGTTGACGCGTTACCTCGTCGCACCGCTCACGCGTGTGACTCGCGCCGCCGAGGCGCTGGCGGACGGCAAACTCTCCGCTCGCGCTGGCGCCGAAGCCTACCGTCATGACGAGCTGGGTCGGCTCGCCGCCCAGTTCGACGACATGGCCGACGCGCTGCAACGTCAGATGCAGACGCGCCAGGACCTGCTCCGAAACGCCTCGCACGAACTCCGCTCGCCGTTGGCACGCATCCAGGTCGCGCTCGAGCTCGCGCGCCGCCAGCCCGACGCCATCACCGAGCAGCTTGAGCGCATCGAGCGTGAGGCCGAGCAGATGGAAGCGCTCACCGCGCAGATGCTCAATCTGGCGCGGGCGCAATCCGACGCGGCCAGCGAGGAGACCGACGTCGATCTCGCAGAGCTCCTGCAGCAGATTGTCGACGACGCCTGCTTTGAGGGCGCGCCCAGAGACCGCGATGTGCAACTCGACACACACGGCGACGCGCTCGTGTTGCGCGGCCATCCTGAGCTACTCGCGAGTGCCATCGAGAACGTCGTGCGCAATGCGCTGCGCTTCACACCCGAGGGCAGCCAGGTCGACGTCGATCTCGTGCGCGAGAATGGCCACGCTTTGATCGCGGTGCGAGACAGTGGCCCGGGCATCCCCGAAACCCTCATCGCGCACATCTTCGAGCCCTTCTTCCAGGGTCAATCCAAAGCCGGTACGGCGGGTGTGGGACTGGCCGTCAGCAAGCAGGTCGTAGACCTGCACGGCGGCACCATGCGCGCGCGCAACCGCAGCGAAGGCGGGCTCGAGGTCGAGATCCGCCTGCCGCTCACGGGCGATCAGGACACGAGTACGAGCGCCGCGAACGCGTAGACCGCGATAATCAGGGTCTGCGCGACCATCGCGCCGATGGGCGCCACACCGACGGTGACGAGCCCCCTGAGTGAGGTCTTCACGCCCAGCGCGGCCACAGCCACGACCAACAAAATCCCCGACGCGCGCCGCAATGGATCGACGATCAGATCGGGCAACAGCCCCGTGCTGTTGAGCGCCACAAGCACCACGAATGCGATGAGGAAGAGCGGCAGCGGCGGCGGCTTGCCGCCCGCCTGGTCGTTGCGACGGTGGAACATCCAGGCGATGACAGCCACAGCCGGCACCAGGCAGGCCACACGAATCAGCTTGACGAGTGTCGCCGTCTCACCCGCGAGCGGCGAGATGATGTAGCCGGCGCCCACGACCTGGGCAACATCGTGAATAGATGCGCCCAAAAAGATCCCAGCCGCGACATCGCCCCAGCCCAGCGATTGCGTAAATACCGGGTAGGCGACCATGGCCACGGTAGAGAGCGCGTTGACGCCCACGACCGCGAGAATGGCCTGCTTGTCCGTGCTGTCGCTGCGCGGCAACACGGCCGCAATCGCGAGCGCAGCAGACGCGCCGCAGATGGCAACGGCACCGGCTGTCAGGATCGAGAATGTGCGCGACAAACCGACCCAGCGCGCAAACCAGTAACCGCCCACGAGCGTCACCGCGACGCTGCCCACGGCAATAAGGGCAGTTCCCCAACCCAGTGCCTGCACCTCGCCCAGCGTGATCCGCAATCCCAACAACGCCACGCCGATACGCAGTATGCGACGGCCGCTGAACTCGATCCCGGGTTTGATGCGCGGGTGATCCATGACCCCATGGCACGCCATACCGATAATCAGCGCATAGACCATGACGGGGCCACCGACCGCGCCCGACAAGGCATAGGAAAAAGCGGCGACGCCCACCGCCAGCAGCGTGCCCGGGGCGAATCGCAGGACGCCCTGCGTCAGGGAGTTAGCGGACACCGGGCAGGTCGCAGCAGAAGCGAACCATCTGCTCGAGCGCGTCGTCGCCGTTCAGCGCGTCCTGGTCGAACACTGTGTTGGCGAAGCGCGCCGAGGGCTCGACGAAACGCTGGTGCATGGGCTCGACCTGTTGCTCGAACTGCGCGATGACGTTGTCGCGCTCGCGGCCGCGCTCTGCGACGTCCCGAGCGATACGGCGTTCGAGCCGTGTGTCCGCGTCACATTCAATGAACACGCCGTAGTCGATGACGCGGCGCGCGACGGCGCTCGCGAGAATCAGGATGCCGTCGACAAGCACCACGGGTCGCGCGGGCACGGCACGCACTTCGTCAGTGAGTCGCTCATGGCGCGCGAAGTCGTAACGCGGCGACTCGATGTCGTTGCCCTGTTTCAGACGCGCGAGGTCACGGGCGAGGTAGTCGAAGTCCAGCGCGTCGGGGTGGTCGAAGTTGAACGCCAGGTTGTCGACCTGGGCCTCTGGGCGGCTGTGGTAGTAGTCGTCCTGGAGCACCACGGAACAGGTGTCGCCGCCCAGTGCGTCGCGAAGACGGCGCAGCAGCCGGGTCTTGCCCGAACAACTGCCGCCGGCGATGCCGATGATCGTGACCGAATCCATGCGCCGCGCATTGTCACCGAGCACAAGCGCGGACGCCAACAAAAAGCGGCCGCCCCGTCGCCAGAGCGGCCGCTTCGGGTCCTTCGGAACCCTTGGGGAGGCGGTGCTTAGCCCTCGCCGCGCAGCTCTGCGCGCTGCTCTTGCTTTAGCTTCATCTGTTCCTTCTTGTGCTGGGCGCGCATCTTGCGCTTGGCCTGCATCTCATCAAAGGTCGCCTGCTGATCGGCGTCGAGCAGCGCGTAGATCCGCTCACTGGTCCGGTTGTGCAGCTCCTTCATGGCCGTCTTGGCCTGGTCTTTCTGGTTCAGCGTGTAGGTGTCGCCGATGCTCTGCTTTTCGGCACGCGCTTCCGCGAGGATCTGCTCGACGTCTGCGGCCTGTGCATCGCTGAGGCTCAGTTTCTGGGCCAGTTTCGCGGCGTGCTTGGCCGGGTCGGCGCCCAGCGGGTCCTTGTGCTTGCCGTGGCCACCAAAGGCCGCGCCGGAGAGCAGTATCAGGGCCAGCGAGGCCACGGCTGCTACGGCGGTGAGTTTCTTGTCGTTGGTCATGGTCTGCTCCTTAAAAACGAGGGTGCCTGCGTTCGAGGCAGATTTAGTCTGCACCCGCCGCTCCGCAAGTTGTGTCGGGCTTCGTCAAGATTCGTCAAGCCTGCCGCGCCCTGCTAGCCTGCGGCCTCTCGCCCTGCCCGGAGACGCTGCCCATGCAGTACCTGCACACGATGATCCGCGTCAGCGACCTCGACGCTTCACTGGATTTCTATTGCGACAAGCTCGGGCTGGTCGAGGTCAATCGCTATGAGAATGAGGGCGGCCGCTTCACGCTGGCCTTTCTGGCCGCACCCGAGGACGTCGAGCTCGCGCTTGAGCGCAAGGCACCGCTCATCGAGCTGACCTACAACTGGGATACCGAGGACTACTCGGGTGGCCGCAACTTCGGGCACCTGGCATTTCGGGTCGACGACATTTACGGCCTCTGCCAGCGCCTCGCAGATGCCGGTATCACGATCAACCGGCCACCACGCGACGGGCGAATGGCCTTCGTTCGCTCCCCTGACGGCATTTCCATTGAGTTGCTGCAGAAGGGCGCGTCTCTGGCTCAGGCCGAGCCCTGGGCCTCGATGGAGAACACGGGCAGCTGGTAGCTGCGGGCCGCTGCCGCCCTCGGCTACACTTGCAGTACGGGGGAGAACAGCATGACAACACGCGCGCGCATCCGCACGGGACTGAGCATCGCCGCAGCCGCACTGGCGCTGCCGGGCTGTGTGACCAATCCCGTGACCGGCCGCTCCGAGCTCACCATTATTTCGGCCCAGCAGGAAGTGGCCATGGGTGCCAATGCCTACGCGCCCATGCAACAGTCGCAGGGCGGGCAGTTTCGCCTCGACCCGGCTGTCGGCGAATACGTCGCGCGCGTGGGCCAGAAGATGGCCGATGTCAGCGACCGCGACCTGCCCTACGAATTCGTCGTCCTAAATAACGGCGTGCCCAATGCCTGGGCGCTGCCGGGCGGCAAGATCGCCATCAACCGCGGTTTGTTGCTCGAGATGGACAGTGAGGCCGAACTCGCCGCCGTGCTGGGCCACGAGGTCGTGCACGCCGCGGCGAAGCACAGCGTGCGCCAGATGCAGCGCGGCATGTTGCTGCAGGCGCTTGTCGTCGGCACGGCGGTCGTCACGAGCGACTCCGACTACGGCCAACTTGCGGCGGGCGCGGCTAATGTGGGCGCCAGCCTGTTGACCTCGGCCTACAGTCGCGACGCCGAGCGCGATGCCGACCTCTACGGCATGGATTACATGGACCGCGCCGGCTACGACCCGCAGGGCGCAGTCGACCTGCAGCGCACATTCCTCGCCTTATCGGCGAATCGCCCGAGTTCAGGCCCCAGCCTGTTCGCAAGCCACCCGCCGTCAGCCGAACGTTTGGCTGCGAATACGGCCAAGGCGCAGCAACTGCCCGCGGGCGGCATCGTCGGGCGCGACAGTTACGCGGCGGCGATGCGCACACTCACGGAAACAGCGCCGGCTTTCGAGCGCTACGACGCCGGGCGCAAGGCGCTATCCGAGAAAAAATACGACACGGCGATGCAGCACGCCCGTGCGGCCATCTTCGCCGTGCCGGCCGAAGCCAGCTTCCATGGCCTGGCCGGTGACATCGAACTGATGCGCAACGACACGTCGGACGCGATCACGCACTACACGCGCGCGCTTGATCGCGACGCCACCTTCTTCTACTACCACCTGCAACGCGGCATCGCGCGCGAGCGCCGCGGCGCGCTCGACGGCGCCAAGGTCGACCTCGAAAACAGCCTGCGGCTCTTCGAGACCGCGCCCGCGCAATACACGCTGGGCAAGATCGCGCTGGCACAGCGCAACACGGGCGAGGCCAGGCAGCGCTTCGCCGCCGCTGCGCAGTCGCCTGGCGACGTGGGCCTGGCCGCGCGCGGCGAGCTCATGCGCCTCGACCTCGCCAACAACCCGGGGCAATACATCAATGTCCGCACAGGCACGGACGACTCGGGCCAGCTGCTCGTGCGCGTCGAGAACCCGAACCCGCTAGCCGTACGCGGCCTCGTGTTCCGGATCCGCTATCTCGACAGCGCGAACCAGGTGCGCGACATCCAGCGCACGCTCAACGGCACGCTTTCCGCGGGCACAGGCACAACACTCTCAACGGGCCTGGGCCCATTCACGAGCGCACAACAATTCGAGGTCACGCTGGTAAGCGCGGCCCTCGCTGAGTAACACACAAACCAACAGGGGAATCACCATGGCGCAGTCTCCAATGCAGTACCTGGATAGGGCACTGGGTAAGCTACGCGACCTCGGGCTCATGCCTGAGAAAACCGAAGAGGCGCCCGTCATCGCGCTCATTGAGCGCATCAGCGACCTCGACCCGGACCGGACGCTGGCCATCGCGCGCACGCTCAACCAGGCCTCGCTGTTCAACACCGTGGTCCGCGAGCAGATCGAAGCCATGCGTATCGGCGAGCGCTACGAGGACATCACAGGCGCATTCAACAGCATCCGTGACGACGCGCGCAGCATGGTGGAGCAGCTCGATGACGGCAAAATCGACCTCTGGGAGCGCGCCCAGAACGTATGGATGAAGGTGTCGCGCGGCGACATCCCGTCCCGCTTCAACAAGATCAAGGAGACCTACCTCGAGGTGGCCGCCGACTCGCGCGACCAGATCGAACGCGAGCGCATCATCCTCGACGCCTACCGCGACTTCCGCGGCGCACTCAAGGAATCCGAAGTGCTTTCGCTGCAGGTTCTGAAGACGGCCACGGAGAAGCTCGACACGCAAAAAGAAGCCCTGGCGTCGGCGGCCAAGGCGATCGATGAATCGAACACCGAGGACCGCGAGGCGCAGGCCAAACTCGAGCTCAAGCGCGACGCCGAATTGCGCCGCCTGCAGCTCGTCGACGAGCGCTACCAGATCGCCAAAGACCTGGCCGACAATCTGACCATCTCCTACAACACAAGCGAGACAGTCATGGCGCGGCTGCTGCAAACCACACACGCCAAAGAGCGCGTCTACTCGCAGGCCGTGACCTTCTTCGGCACCAACGAAACGGTGTTCACCGCACTGGCTGCATCGTTCACGGGTTTACACGGTCTGCACGAGGCGACGGAGACGCTCAACGCCATGAAGGAAGGCATCTCCGAGAGCCTCGAGGTGCTCGCCGAAGTGGGCGGCAAGGTCCAGGAGGAAGCCGTGAAAGCGGGCTACGGCCCAACCATTCGCGCAGACGCTGTGAAGGCGCTCGTCGACTCGGTCGTGAACTTCCAGGAACGCTCCGCGCAGCTCATCGAAGAGGCGCGGCAGGCCTCGACACGCAACGCCGAAGAAGTGCGGCTCGCGGTCGAGGACGGCAAGCGGCGCATGACGGAGCTGGCCAACCGCGGCCAGGGCCTGACGCTGCAGGCGGACTGACCGACCCGTGAACACCCCCGCCCCTGTGCCGGTCGACGAGAACGTCGGCCTCGGCAACGTCCTGCTGGCCATGGACGTGGTCGACACGCTGCGCCACGAGCAGCGTGTCGTCTCGGAGGCGTTGGGTGAGGAAGCCCGCGAACAGGCGCTCGTAAACCGCGTGCGCCGCGCCTACCGGGCGCAGGGCATCGAGGTCAGCGACGCGCTGATTGCAGAAGGCGTCGCCAAGCTCAAGGAACAGCAGTTCGACTACACGCCACCCCCACCGGGCCTTGGCACAGGACTCGCCAAAGCCTGGATCAACCGCGGCCGAATTGGCACAGGGCTGGCCGCCGTCGCGCTGCTCGTGGGTGTTATCGGTAGCGGCTGGTGGGGCTTCGTGGAACGTCCGGCGCAGAAGCGCCTGGCCACACTCGTCTCGTCCACGGACGCGGGCATCGCCGACGCCACGCGCCAGCTCACGTTGCTCGAGGAGCGGCGCAAGACACTGGCCGCGCGCATCGAGACCGAGCGGAATGCGCGCACGCCGCAGCCCGCGCAGGCCGCAGTGACGACCGAGCTCGACAACGCCACCCAAGACCTGGCGAACGCCGCCTCGGCACTGACACAAGCGGCAACCTTCGCCCAGGTGGCCCGTAACCGCGAGCCCGAAAACAAGGCAATGGCGCAGTCGCGCAGCGACCAGCTCACGCGGCAACGCGTGCTGTTGACCACGGCCGGCAACGAACTCGGCAATGCCGAGCGCGCGCTGGGTGGCCTCGACGCGCTGCGGACCTTGCCCGAGACCATCACGACCCTGCGCGACGAGGCGCTTGCCGCGGCGGCCACCGGAGACGCGCGCACGCGCATTGGCAACACGGCGTCCGATGCGCTCTCGGCGCTCAGCCGCGGCGAGGCCAGCCTGGCGCAAACGGGCGTGTCGAGCCTGCGCAGCATGATCGAGATGCTGCAGCAGGAGCTTGAGGTGCGCATCGTGTCGCGCCCGGGCGTGCTCTCGGGCGTCATTCGCACGCCCAACGACAACCGGCGCATCAACAACTACTACCTCGTCGTTGAAGCCGTCGACGGCGCGGGCAGCCCCGCACGGCTCGCCATCGAATCTGAGGAAGACGGCACGACGCGTACCGTGGCGCTCTGGGCCGCGCGCGTTTCCGAGTCGACCTTCAACGGTGTGCGACGAGACAAACAGGACGACGGGATCATTCAGAACGATGCCGCGGGCGCCAAGCCGCGCGGCCACCTGGAGATTGACTGGTCGCTGCCGCGCTCGGGCGGCTTCATTCACACCTGGGAGAACCCGCGGTGAGTTCCGGGCGCGAGTTGTTACAAGCCATCGAGGGCGCGCTCGGCGAGAGCCGCACGGCGTTCCGTGCGCTTGATCTGGAGATGCAACGCCGCAGCGCGGCGCTGGGCCGCACACGCGGGCGTGAGGCCTCGCTGTACCGTCAGCTCGCAGCATTACGGCTGGCCGATGTGGCCGACGGCGAATTCGGCGAATCGATGTCGCGCGCCGAGCGCCAGGCCGCGGCTATTCTCGATCGCCGCGACGCGAGTGCGGCCGAGCTCAACACGCGTATCGATGCTGCCGAAGCCGAACTGGCCGGGCACGAGACCGAACGAGAAGGCGCGGCCACGACGCGCGACGAGGCGGCCCTCGCGCTGGACGCACTGCTCGATGACGTCGACACGAAGCTCAGTGCCAACCCGGATTACCAGCAGCGCGTCGCCGACGTGCAGCAAGCCATCGAGACGGCAGCCAACGCGGCGGCCAAGACGGCCGAGGTCGAGGCGCGCCGTGACGACAAGCGCCAGCCGTTTGATGCCGACCCGCTGTTCGTCTACCTCTGGGCGCGCCGCTACGGCACACCCGACTACCGCGCCAACCTCATCGCGCGTTTCTTTGACCGGCTCGTCGCCCGTCATGTGCGCTATGAGCCCGCGCGCCGCAAGTACTACGCCCTCACGGAAATCCCGCGGCGGCTGCGCGCGCACACCGCGCGCATGGAAGCGGCGGCCGAAACTGCGGCAGAGTCCCTGTCCGACTTCGAACGTGACGCCGACCTCGCCGCGGGTGCTGAGCCGGTTGAAGACGCGCTTGAGGCCGCGCAGGCGCGCTGCGACGGCATCGATGCCACGATCGAGGCTAACGAATCCGCGCTCAACACGCTCTACGCCGAACGCGATGCGTTTGCCGAGGCCCGCGACCCGCACTGGGCCGAAGCCATGGCGCTGCTCGACAAGGCCATGCGCGCAGAACCCATCGGCGAGTTACGTCGTGAGGCGCTGATGACACCCGCCATTGAGGACGACGACCTCGTGGATTCACTGGAGGCACTGCTCGAGCAGCAGGAAGAACTGGGCGGCTATCTCGAAGACCACCGTGACCTGCACGCCAAGCGCGCACGACGCGTGGACTCGCTCTCCGCCATTCGTAGGCGCTACAAGTCGAAGCGCTTCGATTCACCCCACAGCCGCATTCGCGACCGTCGCGAAATCGAGGACATGCTGGCGGGCTTCCTGGCGGGACTCGTGACCAGCGACGGCTTGTGGCGCGCCATCCGCCATGCACAGCGCTTCAAGCGCCCGCCCAAGACGACCTCGGGCGGCCTGCCCCGGGGCGTCAAAATCCGCTTCCCACGCAGCGGCGGGGGGGGAGGCAGTTTCGGTGGCGGCAGCTTCGGCGGCGGCGGCGGTTTCGGCGGCGGCGGCTTCAGCAGCTCGGGCGGTTTCTAAGCCCGACCCGGCGCCCTGCACCACTGCGGTGCGCCCCCAAAACCCACTGCACCATGGCGCGCCAGATCACACCGGTTCGCGTGCTCGCGCCACGATGCGCCCTAGCGGGTAAGCCGCTGACTCAAAAGATAAATTCGGAATACCGGGCGCGCCTCAATGAGTTGGCACGTCGCTTGCTCTAGTAAAGACAGGCGGCTGCAATGCCGCATCGACTTGCCGGCGCGGGACGCCACCTAAAGGTACGCCCCCCGTCATCTGAACGTACGTCTCGCGTCGGCAAACCAAACCCCCCAGGCAGGCCCGGCCGCGAGTGGACGTGCTCGCGGTTCGGGCAGCGGGTCACCCTCCACCCCGTCGAATTCAGTCTGCAGCCGGCCGCGTGTCGCCGTTGAGCGGTGTCACTGATGCGGACTTGGGCGCACTGGGCTCGGCGGGCTTGGCTTCGGCCTTGGCTGCCTTGGGCTTTGCCGCTTTCTTCTTTGTCTTGCGCTTCGCAGCCGTTTTGCTGGCGGGCTTGACCGTGGGCTTCTCGACAGGCTTCTCAACAGGCTTCTTCGCCGCGGCACCGACCGTAGCCGCGTACATTTCGTCGAACGATTCCTGCAGGCAGGACATGTAGAAGGCCGGGTCCGGCATCATCTCGCGGCAGGCCACGATGCTGATCGCGATCATGCCGTTGTAGCTGACGACGGGGTGGAACAGGCCGACACCGTGGACCACGGGGCCCATGCCGAAATTAGCCACCATCTTCGAACCCATCGAGTACAGCGGCACGTTGACGCCGGGCACGTTACTGATCACGGTGTTGAAGACCGGTTTCACTGACTCGGCCATGCGCATGCGGCCGTAGGCACGCACCGCGAGACCGGCCACCGTCGAGGGCAGGAAGTCTGCAGCGCTCGCCATAAGATCGGGCCCGAGCGTGAAGGTCATCTTTTTGGCGTTGTCGCTGCCTTCGTGTACCGCGAGCAGGCGCTCGACAGGATCCTCGATGTCGCTGCGCACGGGCAGGCTCATGGCTGCGACCAGGTTGCCCTCGGCGCGTATCTTGTCCTGTGGGCGAATCGACATGGGCGCCATCGCCACCAGTGATTCTTCGGGCAGCTCATGCTTGGCCTGCAGGTACTTGCGTAGTGCGCCGCCGCAGATGGCGACGACGACGTCATTGAGCTTGATGCCTTCGCGCGAATTCTTGATGGCCTTGATGTCATCAAGCTTGAACGCCAGCGCATCGAACACGCGGTTTGGTGACACGTTGTCGTTGAAGCGCGTACGCGGCACCGGCGGCGTCGGTTTGATCTGCTTGGTGGCCATGCCGCCGGCCAGCCTGCCCAGCGAGGGCAGCGCGCGCGCCGCCGTGCGGGCCAAACGAACGGGACCTGTCGCTGTGCGCTGCGCCGTGCGGGCGAGCAGCTCCAGGCCTGTGGGCTGGCGCTCAGGCACCCAGCGACCCGAATCGTCGTTGACCTCGGCGTCGGGCGTCGGGTCGTGCAGGGCCGCCGCAATCTCGGCGCCCGACACGCCGTCAATGGCGGCGTGGTGGATTTTGCTCACGACGGCGAAGCTGCCCGGCGGAATGCCATCGACGGCATCGAGGCCCTCAATGACCGTCACTTCCCAAAGCGGGCGATTCATATCGAGTGCACGAGCATGCAGGCGCGCGGCCTGGATGCAGAGTTGGCGCCAGTCACCGGGCTGCGGCAGCGCGATGTGCCGAATGTGGAATTCGAGGTCGAAATCCGGGTCTTCGATCCAGTACGGATGGTCGAGCGACAGTGGCACGCGGGCGAGGCGTTGCCGGAACACACGCGCGCGGTGCAGTCGCTGCTCATAGAAGGACAGGATGTCCTTGAAGCGCACGTGCCCGCCGGGGGCCGTCGACTGATCGTAGATACAAAGGCTGCCGATGTGCATCGGCGTGTTGGTCGTTTCGAGGTAAAGGAACGACGCGTCGAGACCGGTGAGCTGGTGCATGACAGTAATTCGGTTGCGGAGCCGAGGTGCCCAAGCGGGCGGTCTGCCAGTATAGCAGGCGCTCGCGCCTGCGCTGTTTGGACTGCGAATGCAGCGTTTTCAGGCTGCTGCGGGCAGGTCGAATCGCACCTCGGTACCACGCTCGGGCGCACTGTCGACGGTGACCGGGGCCTCATGCAGGTCGAGGATCTTCTTGACGATGGCAAGCCCAAGTCCTGTCGCCGACGCCTTGCCCGCCCTGCCCGGCACGGCGTAGTGGCGGTCGAACACGTGCGGCAGGTGAGCACTGTCGATCCCACTGCCAGTGTCAGCCACGGCGATGGCGCAGCGCTTCACGTGCGGCTCGACGACGATGTCGACGCGGCCGCCGTCGGGCGTGTGCTTGAGCGCATTATCGATAAGGTTCTCGAGCACGCGCTGGATCAGGCCGATGTCGGCCAGCACGGTGACGGGCGCCTCGGGCGGCGCCACACGCAGCGCGATGCCCGCATCGCGGGCGCGCAAGGCGAACTCCTGCGCCACGTCGTTGGCCAACTCCGCGAGACAGAACGGCTCGGGCTGCGGCGTGATGCTGCCGGCATCGAGGCGGCTCAGATCGAAGAGGTCACTGACCAGGGTGCTCAGGCGATCGGCGTTGCGCTGCGCCGTTGCCAGCAGCTCACGGCGCTGGTTCGCGTCGAGCGTGGCGTCCTTGATCACGAGCGTGTCGATGTAGCCCCGCATCGACGCGAGCGGCGTGCGCAGGTCGTGCGATACATTGCCGATGAGTTCACGGCGCAGTCGATCGGCGTCGCGGAGCTGGCGAACCTGGCCCACGATGCGCTCTGACATGGTGTCGAACGCGCGGTCGAGTCGCGTGAGCTCATCGCCGTGATCGACACGATTCGGGCCCGCGTTGCCGTCCGCGCGAAATGCGTCGACCTTGGCCGTGAGGCGACCGAGCCGCCGTGTCACGCGACGGAACAAGGCCCAGCCCGTGACCAGCGCACCTGCGAGTGTCAGCGCGATAGCCGCGATCACAATGCGCTGCTGGTACCCACCCGCCACAGCGGCGGCGGTTGTCTCGTAAGCCGTGCCACCAAGAATCACGTAGACGTAGCCGGCCAGCGCGCCAGCGTCGGTAACCGGGTGCGCCGAGAACACGCGCTGCGTGCCGGTGCCGCGCGGGTCGTCGCCGAGCACCGGCAGACGCGCATCACCCGCAACGAGTGACGTGACGGGCGCGACGTCGACGCGGTCAAGTGCGTCCTGCGCGGGCGCCGGGAACAGCACCTGACCGGCCGTATCGAGCAGATAAATCTCGGCGCTCGGGTTTACGATCATGGCGCGCTCGGCGAGCACGCGCAGCGCCGCCTCATCGGGCGCACCGTCGCGAATCAGCGGCGCGCTGTCGGCGACGTACATGGCGATGGGGGCATTAAGCCGCTGCGTGAGCTCGAGGTGGTAGCGCTCGCTGCTGGCACTTTCGGCCCAGTAGAACAGCGCACCGACGGCCACGAGCAAGGCCGTGAAGCCAAAGGCGAACTTGAGGTGTAGCGGCGCGTTCATGCCGCGGCACCGAGTTTGTAGCCCACGCCCCAGACCGTGACGATGTAGGCGGGATTGGCCGGGTCCGGCTCGATCTTGGCGCGCAGCCGATTGATGTGGGTGTTGACGGTGTGCTCGTAACCGTCAAAGCCGTGGCCCCAGACGCGGTCGAGCAGCTCGGCGCGACGGAACACGCGCCCGGGCGCGCGCATGAAGGCCTCAAGCAGGTCGAATTCGCGGGGCGTGAGCTCGATGTCGCGCTCGCCCAGGCGGACCCCTCGGCGCGATGTATCGACGGTCAGTGCGCCCGCCCGCAACGTGTCGCCGCGATCGTCATTCGCGAGTGCCGCACCGACGCGCCGAAACAGCGCCTTAACGCGGGCCACAAGCTCCATGACACCGAAGGGTTTCACGACGTAGTCGTCGGCGCCCAACTCAAGACCGAGCACGCGGTCGAGCTCCGTCGACCGGGCGCTGACGATCATAAGTGGCGTCGCGTCGCCATTGGCGCGCAGTTGTTTGCAGATCTCGAGGCCGTCGACGTTCGGCAGCATCAGATCAAGAATGACGAGGTCCCAGCCGCCCGCGGCGGCGCGCTCGAGACCGTTGGCGCCATCAGCCGTGTGCGTCACCGAAAAGCCCTGGTCACGCAGGTGCAACGCGACCAGCTCGGCAATGTCCGTCGCGTCCTCAATGAGCAAGATTCGCTTTCGTGTCACGACGCGTGTCGCCTCCGAGCCACCGAAATCGATGTAGGAGACCTTGGGGTCGACGGATTTATGACGGGCATCGGGCCCGGGGGAGTGCGTCATGACACGTCTCGAGGCTGATCTGTCGATCCAGTCTTGCAGCAAACATTCACGAAACGATCACGGGTTGTGGGCGCCGGCCACAGGCGGCTTAATAGCGTCACGGGTTACATCGGGGGAGTCGTCATGCGTCAGGCCGTTCAAATACTTTCTGCGCTCGGAGTCATCACGTGCCTCACCGCGTGCGCATCGACACCCGCGCCCCCAAGCGGCGCGGCGCGCGCCAGCGATGGTGCCGCGATCGCCTGGTCGCGCGCGGGTACCGGCGACACCGCACTCGTATTCATCCACGGCTGGTCCTGCAGCAGCGCGTTCTGGCGCGAACAGGTCGACGCTTTTGCGGCCGACTACACGGTGGTGACGCTCGATCTGCCCGGCCACGGACAATCGAGCGGTGACCGCGAACCCTGGCGCGTGGGCGACTACGGGGACGACGTGGCAGCGGTGGTCGATGCGCTCAACCTGGATCGGGTTGTACTCATCGGGCATTCCATGGGCGGACTCGTCGCGCTACGTGCTGCTGCCGAACTCGACGACCGCGCGGTGGCGGTCATCGCCGCCGACTCATTGCACGATGCAGAAGTCCGCTACACCGAAGCTCAGGCCGCGCCCGCCATCGCCGCGTTCAACGCCGACTACGCCGGCAGCATGACGGGCATGTTCAGGGGCATGGCAGGGCCGCAGATCGACGCCGAACTGGCAGCCTGGATCGCGGCCGAGGGCGCGGCGTCGCGACCCGAGGTCGGCATCGGCCTGTTCGCCAACTACACCGAGATCGACGCGACCGTCTGGTTTCGCGAAGCCGGTGTCCCTGTTCGCGCCATAAACGCTGCGGCCGGCGGCATGACACCGCCGACGCGCATCGAGGCCAACCGGCAGTATGCTGACTTCGATGCCACCATTCTCGACGGCGTCGGCCACTTCCTGCAGCTCGAGGCACCCGAGCGGTTCAACGCGGCGTTGCGCGAGACCCTGGCCAGGCTCGGCGCCGACTAACGCGCGATATAGGCCTTCGCAGCAATCAGCGCGACGTCGTTGCCGGCGAGCCAGTCCGCGGTCGTCATGGTTGCCTTGATATCCGGTGTGACGCCGAGGCCCCGTTCGAAACTGGGCACGTTGTTGTAATCGCGGAGCGCGGGGATTCGCGTGCGGATGCCGCTCTCGGGCATCGTGAGCGTGAACAGGATGCCCGCCGTCGTGCCTTCGGCGCTGCCGCCTGTCGGCTCACCGATGAGCGTGGCACGACCCAGCCCCGCCAGGACGGCAATGACGTTCGTGCTACCCGACGAATTCTCGTCGCTCGTGAGGATCAGCAGCTTGCCTGAGAATGCGTGGCGCGCCGGTTTGATGCGATTCGTCTCGCTGGTTGCCCAGCCGCGAAACGAGTAGCTGCCATCGCGATTCTTGCGAAACATGATGCGCCAGGGGTTGAGCGCGCGCTTGTCCCAGGTCGACAGGTGTTCGCGCAAGCCATCGAGGTTCAGGGTCTTCACGCGTACATCGGTTTTCATTTGCGCGGGCTTGTCGAGCAGGTGCGCGACAAGCCGGCTTGAGGCGTCATTGGAGCCGCCGCCGTTGTTTCTGAGGTCGAGTATCAGCGTGTCGCGCCGCTCATCGGCCATGCGCTTGAAGATCGGGCCGTAGAGCTCATCGGGGTCGACGGGCCGGCGATAATTTACAAACGTATCGATGCGCAGGTAACCGGCGTTGTCACCGACGGGCTCGAAGGTCACGGCATCCACGAAGTTGGCCGCGCGGCCCGTGCCCGCATCAAGCGCGCGCCAGTCGCCGAAGCTCAGCCGGTCGGCCGTGATCGCGCGCGTCGCGCCATCCTGGTTGGCCACGGTCAGCATCACGGTCGGCGCGTTGTCCCAGAGCAGGTCGCCGAAGTGATCGACGGCGCCGCCCATAAACTCTCGCGAGGTCGAGATGCCGCCCCGGCGCGCCCAGTCCGTGTAGCCGTCGACGGGAATGTAAGGCGCGACCTCGGCCACAAGCTCGGACAGCGGCCGACCGTCGATGCTGAGGATCTCGTCGCCGCGTTCAAGGCCCGTCGCCTCGGCAGCGACGCTCACAAACCCGCGCCCTTCCACGAGCACCCACTGAAACGGCAGGTAGGTCGGCTGCTCGCGGCGACGCGTAGCGAGCGACTTCGGCAGCTCGGCCTTGGTGTGGTCGCATCGAATCAGCGTGAGTACCCGCTGCACGGCAAGATAGAAGTCGCCTGTCGACAATCCGCCTGCGGCTTCGGCGTCATCGATCACCTGCTGCCAGGCCGCATCGAGTGTCGCGGCATCCGCGTAGCGCGTGTAGCCCGGATGGATCCGGTCGTAGGCCTCCTGCGCCAGCGCCACGTCGCGGGCCACTTGTTCGGGCGTGAGCATGGGGCCCTGGCGGGCATCTGCAGCCGAGGCGAACAGCGTCAATACAAGCAGGACAAGGGGGGGCAGCAAGCGCGGCATTGTTGGCGTCTCCGGTTGAGGTCAGCCGGCAGATTGCCTTGCGGCCACGACTCGATCGACGCAAAACCGATATTGTTCAGCGGCTTACAAGAATTGAGACGTTTCAGGAGGCGCGTCGGTTGCGCCAGGTGCTGGGCGTCATGCCCGTGTGCTGGCGAAAGGCACGGTTGAAACTGGCCTTGGAGCCGAAGCCCGCCGCGAGCGCCACATCAACGAGGCTCGCGTCGCGCTCGGCGATGAGCCGCTGGGCGTGCGCCACGCGCATGCCGTTCACGAACTGGCTGAAGTTCTGCTGCAGGCCTTTATTCAGTGCGCGCGACACGTAGCTCTGGTTGCTGCCGATACGCCGTGCCACGAGCCGCAGCGACAAACCCGGTTCGAGGTACCAGCGCTCGCGCTCGACGGTCTCGCGCAGCCGCGCGCCCTCCGCGTCCCAGTCGCGCGGCTCAGCGCTGGCGACGGGCTCGGGCTCGGCCAGAGACACGATCGCGGGCATCTTGGGATAGCGCCGCTGCATGTGCACAAGCGCCTCGACGGCGATCACGAAGACCACGCACATCGCCGCAAAGTCGACCCAGAAACGGTCGTAGTAGCTGTAGTCGAGCAGCGCGTCGAGACCGTATTCGATGGCCGACAACACGCCGTAACCCGCCGCGGCCACGATGAGGTGCACGAGCCAGATGGGGCGGAAGTCATGATCGTCGCTGCGCCGCGCCGCGAGCCACTCGGCGTAGCGCCGGTGCAGGCGCCAGCAGGCCACGAGCGCACCGACGCCCAGCGCGAGGCTGACCGCAAACACGACGGGCAGGATGTAGGGCTCGTGCCAGGCGTCATTAAACGCCCATTTGTTGCGGTAGTCGCCGAGTGCTGTGAATGCCCAGAGCTGGTAGAGCCAGTACGCAACGCCGGGTGCGAGCCACCAGAGGTGGCCGCGCGCGCCGGACTCGAGCATGAGCGTGCGCGCGTGCAGCCAGAGCAACGGGCCCAGCAACGGCGTGAGGTCAACGGGCAGAAAGGTCAGCCCCGGCCAGACATCGTAAGCGCCAGCAAAGCCGATGATCATCGATGTGTTGCCCGCGTGGATCGCGAGCACGAAGGCTGCGAACCAGGCGACGGAGCGCCGCTCCGGACTCGCAAACCAGAGTACGGCAACGCACGTCAGGGTGCTGGCAAGCGTCATCGCCAACAGCGCGCTGGGCCAGGTCAGTTCGATGGCGGCGTACTCCGACTCTGAGGGGATACCGCGACCTTAGCGCCAGTGGTTGATAGGCGCGTCGCAGAATCCGTAGCGCTCCTGCCAGGTTTTACGATTTGCGACATTTTCGAAGCGCTAATTGCGGTCGGCGGCCAATTGCAACGCGAAGTCGACAAACCAGTCGATGCTCTCGGGGTTGGCCATCGTGTCGCGGTTGATGGCCTCGGCCGCCGCCTTGCCCAGCAGCAAACGGCGTACGGGGATTTCCATTTTCTTGCCCGAGAAGGTTCGCGGCACGTCGGCGATCGCAAAGACGTCGTCGGGCACGTGGCGTGGCGACAGACCCGTTCGAACCGCAGTGCGAATCGCTGTGATGAGTGCGTCATCAAGCGCGGCACCCTCGGCCAGCACAACGAATAGCGGCAGGTAGGAATCACGCCCCAGGTATTCCAGGTCGACGACGAGGCTGTCGAGGACTTCAGGCAGGGCCTCCACGACCTGGTAGAGCTCGGCGGTGCCCATGCGGATACCCTGGCGGTTGATTGTCGAGTCGGACCGACCGTAGATCACGGCACTGCCGCGGTCGGTAATGCGAATCCAATCGCCGTGTCGCCAGACACCCGGGTAGGTGTCGAAATAGGCGTCGCGGTAACGGGAGCCGTCGCCATCGTTCCAGAACATGAGCGGCATCGAGGGCATGGGCGCGGTAATCACGAGCTCGCCCACGGTATCGGTGACTGCATTGCCCGCCTCGTCCCAGGCCTCGACGGCGCAGCCCAGCGACCGACATGAAATCTCGCCGCGCCACACGGGCACCGTGGGCGCCCCACCCACGCAGGCCGTCGCGAAGTCCGTGCCGCCCGAGATCGATGACAGAAAGACATCGCTACCCACGGTCTCGTAGATCCAGTCAAACACGTCGGGCGCGAGCGGCGAGCCCGTGGAGCCCATACCGAATAGCCATTTGAGATCGAGCGTCTTTCCTGGCGCCAGCCCCGCGTTCTTGCAGGCCTCAAAATACGCAGCACCGGCACCAAAAAAGTTGATCTCCAGCGCCTCGACGACCTGCCACAGCCGATTAAGGTCGGGCTTGCCGGGGTTGCCATCGTAAAGGCACACCGTGACGCCCATGAGCAGGCCCGCAATGTTGTAGTTCCACATCATCCAGGCCGTGCTCGAGAACCACATGAAGCGGTCACCGGGATTGAGGTTGAGCTGCAGGCCGACCTGCTTCAGGTGCTCGAGCACGATGCCGCCGTGACCGTGCACGATGGCCTTGGGCTTACCCGTCGTGCCTGATGAGTAGACAATCCAGAGCGGGTGGTCGAAGGCTACGGGCTCGGCTTCGAACACGGCATCGCCCGCGATGGCCGCCTGCCAGTCCACGCACTCGAACAGCCGCGCGTCGGCGGGCGCGACGCCCGCGATCGCGGTGCCACCAATGCGTTCGAGCGAGACGAGGCCCGCAAGCGTGGGCAAGCCGTCCACGAGTTCGGCCACGACGTCGGCGCGCGCGAAGTCGCGGCCGCCGTAGTGGTATCCGTCGCAGGCGATAAGCACCTTGGGCTCGATTTGCTGGAAGCGGTCGAGCACGCCTTGCGCGCCCAGGTCCGGCGAACACACGGACCAGGTGGCACCCAGAGCGGCGACGGCGTGAAACGCAACGATGCACTCGGGCACGTTGTTGAGATACGCCACGACGCGGTCGCCGCGCTCAACGCCGAGCCCGCGCAAGGTGTTGGCCAGCGCCATGGCCTGTCGCTGCAGCTCCGCCCAGCTCAGAGAGATGAGCTCGCCCGACTCGGGCTGGCAGAGCACGGCCGGCCCCTCGCGCCCCGCGTGGCGCCAGACCACGTCGACGTAGTTGAGCGTCGCGTTGGGAAACCACTGCGCGCCCGGCATCGTGGCGTCGGCGAGTGCCGGGTCGCACTGATCCTCAGGTAGCACGTCGTAGTAGCGCGCCACGGCGCGCCAGAACCGGCCCGGGTCGTCGACGGACCATTGCCAGAGCGCCGCGTAGTCGCGTGACGTGCCGTCGTAGTCGCGGCCCAGTGCGTTATTGAAGCTGGCGATATTGGCGCGCACTTTGGGGTTGGGCAGCCAGAGCGTTGTTGGGGTTTCGGTCATGCGCGGATTATACGGTGGTGCGGGCGGTGGGAGATTGCCGCGCCGGCTTCGCCGGCGCGCAATGACGTTTCGTTTCATCATCGCGGGGCCGCGCAGTCGCCGTACCCGTCATTGCGAGGCCGCGGAGCGGCCACACCCGTCATTGCGAGGCCGCGGAGCGGCCACACCCGTCATTGCGAGGCCGCGGAGCGGCCGCGGCAATCTCCTGATGCAACGCACCCGCATCAATGCAATAGTCCCCCGATGCACTCCTGGTCCATAGTCACCGTCGGCGTGGCAGACCTCACCGAGGCAGACGCACTCTGGTGCGACACCTTTGGCATGACCCCTATTGCCGAGCGCGAACCGGGCGACGCAGCTCTGGCAGCACTCTGGAAGCTGCCCACGTCAGCCATCGGGCGCCAGCGACTGCTCGAAACGCCGGGACAGACCGAGGGCAGACTGCACCTCGTCGAATTTCTGGATCCCGCACCGCCTGTGCGCGAGGGCGCCAACACCTTCGACCTGGCACCCAAGAACCTCGATATCTACGTCGACGACCTGCCGGCCAAGGAAGTCGCACTGCGTGCCGCAGGCCACCACTTCCGCACGGAACAACATAGCGAAGTCGTCGCACCCGACGGCACGCGCTTCCGCGAACTGCATATGCCCGCGCACGACGCCATCAACGTCGTCTTACTCGAAGTGGTGGGGTCGCCGCGACCGGTCACGCCAGCGGGTTTTGGCGCCATCGGACCGCTGATCCTCACGGTGCCCGATGCGCGCGCCGAGCAAGCGTTCGCGCGCGACGTGCTCGGGCTCGGGAAACTCAGCGATCACGTCCTGAGTGGCCCCGAGATCGAAGCCATGATCGGCCTGCCGCCCGGTGCGACACTCGACGTCAGCATCTGGGGCGACGCCAACGCGCCGTTCGGTCAGCTCGAGATCATTGAATACGGCGGCACCGCTGGCGTGAACCTGTACCCACGCGCGCAGGCGCCTGCGACGGGCATCCTGCAGGTGCGCTACCACGCCGAGGCGCTGCGTCTCATCGAGACGCGCTTGTCAGACACCGAGTTTGAACGCCACGCCGACCTCGACCTCATCGACGGCCGCGGCGCACTGCTGCGGTTCCGCTCGCCAGCTGGACTGGTGGTCGAGGTGCTGGCGCCGGCCTGAGTCAGCGCGCGGGGCGCCGGAACACCAGAAAGTGCTGCTGCGGGAGGAAGTCGCGGTTGGCTTCGAACTCGAGACCCAGGGCATCCATTTCCTTGCGCACTTGTTCGACGGTCATCTTGTGCAGCGGCTTGATGGGCACGGAACGATCCTCAGCGCGGTACTCGATAAGTACCAACCGCCCGCCGGGCTTCAAAGCTGCCGCAATGGCCGTCCCCATCTCATAGGGGTGCGAGAACTCATGGTAGGCGTCGACGATGAACGCAAGATCGATGCTGTCGGGCTCGAGATTCGGGTTCTCAGCCGTTCCAAGCACAGTGTCGACATTGCTTGTGCCCATTTGCGCGCGGCGCGCTTCGACAATCGCCAGCATCTCGGGCTGGATGTCGACGGCGATGACGCGACCTTCGGGCACGCGCGCGGCGACGGGAAAGGTGAAGTAACCACTGCCCGCCCCGATGTCGGCAACGACGCTGTCGGCCTCAAGCGGCAGGTTCTGGATGACCAGGTCCGTTCGCTCTTCGGCCAGACGACCCCGGCGCTCGAGCCAGCCCGCGGCCAGGTGCCCCATAACCTGGGACACTTCCCGGCCCATGTAGTACTTGCCGATGCCGTCTCGTGTGGCGCGTTCGTAGGTGTAGCGCGCATCTTCAGTCGCGGCTTCGGGATCGGCTGCGCCAGCACCACAAGCGGCCACAACAGCCAGACCTGCAAAGACCAGCGCACGTCGCAGATGTGTCGTCAGCACCATGTCGCCACCTCTAGGGTTCCAGGCCGCGCGATTTGGTATAGCGTTTCGCGTAGCGGAAAAACGTACCCGTCATTCGTCCAAAGGCGATCACCAGACCGCGCCAGCCGGCAAGAAAGCCGAGCTGCAGAACGTAACTGCGGAAGAACGCAAACTGGCTTCGCAGGAATGCAACGAATGGATGCGGCGCCTTCCTGTCACGCTTAGCCTCGGCGGCGATCTCCGAGTAGGTCGAGGCTTTCTTCAGGAACTGGTCGAGACGCAGCACGGCGTCGTGCCAGAGCACACCGTCGAGCAGCACGGTGTCGACGCCCGTATCAGGCTCGACCTTCTCGTGCACGGGCTTGTCGTTGAAGCGCGCGTGGCCGCGGTGGAACACGCGCAGCAGCCGGTCGTTGCCCCATCCACCGCGCGTGACATGTTTGCCGCAAAATCGATTGTAGCGAACAACGTCGCCCGTGGTCGTTGCAGGGCCAGCCGCCAGCGCCGCGATGGCGTCGACGAGCTCGGGAGTCGCCTGCTCATCGGAATCAATCGAGAACACCCAGTCGTTTCGCGCGAGATCGACGGCGGCCTGCTTCGTGGGCCCAAAGCCCAGGAACGGCCCCTCGTGCACGCGCACCCGGGTGTACTGCGCGCAGCGCGCCGCCGTGTCATCGTTGCTACCGTTGAGGTAGACAACGACCTCATCGAGACGCGACAGGCTATCAAGGCAGGCGTCGATTGTTTCGGCCGCGTTGGCGGCGATGATCACGGCGGATACGGGGACTGTCGACATGCAGCTCGGTGCGTGTTGGGAACTGGCGCGAGTATAGCCTGCTGTCACCCCACGGGTGCTTGCAGTACCCTAGCGAGCGCCTGAACCACCACCTGAGCCGACATGTCTGCCCCGCGTTCCGTGAGCTACGTTCTGAATCGTTTCGTGTTGCGCCGCGAGTACTTGACCGCGCGCGCCGACGGGCTCGAATTTCGGGTCAAGACTGAAGACGTCGTGGGCCGCCATCTCTACAAGTACGGTCGCCACGAACCCGAAATGACGGCCTGGCTGATGCAGGCGGTCGCACCACAGGACGGCGACCTCATCATCGACATCGGTGCCAACATCGGCTGGTACGCCATGCATTTCGCACAGCTGTGCAAAGGCACCGATGCGCGCGTGCTGGCCTTCGAGCCCGACCCCCGCAACTTCGGCCTGCTGACCGAGAACATCGGGCGCAACAATGCCGACGCCGTTCAGCCGTTCCAGCTCGCGCTGTCCGACAACGACGAAGGCGCGGCCCTGCACCAGTTCGGCAGCAACAACCTCGGACGCCACTCGTTGCTGCCCATCAACGAAGGCGGCAGCGTGTCCGTGGCCACCGCGCGCCTCGACGACCTGCTGGCGCAGCCCGAATTCGCAAACCGCAGGCCGCGCGCCGTGAAGATGGACATCGAAGGCTTCGAGCTCGTCGCCCTGCGCGGCGCACCCGAGATGCTCGCGCGCTGCCCGCTCGTGGTGTTCGAATACTCGCCACGCTACATGCGCGCAGGCGGTATCGAGCCCGCCGCACTGCTGCACTTCATGCGTGGGCTCGGCTTCGCGGCGCAACGTCTCGAAAACGGCCAGGCCGTAGCGGCTGACATTGACACACTGGCCACCGACGACAAACACACCGACCTCATCTGGACGCGCTGATGCGCGTGCTCGCAATCAGTTCGCACGCCGACACGCTCGTCAGCGTGCGACCTGAGGCCGCCTCGTTCATCGGCCTCGCGCGCGCGGGCGTCGAGATGCACGTGATGACCCAGGGCGACTCGCCCTGCGCGCAGGACATGCGCGATGCGGGCATCAACGTCATCGATTACCACCCGAAGAAAAAGTGGGCGCGAGAATCGATCCAACGCATTCGCAAGGATATCGACGCGCACGACGTCGACATCGTCTACGCGTTCAATAACAAGGCGATCTGCAACGCCGCGTTCGCCTGTCGCGGACGCCGTGCCAGGCTCGTCACTTACCGCGGTCAGACGGGCAACCTGTCGCGCTGGGATCCCGCGGCCTACCTCACCCACCTGCACCCGCACGTCAACGCGATTATCGGCGTCGCCAATGCTGTGACAGACTTTCTGGAGCCCGTCGTGCGACCCGGCGTCAGCGTAACCACGGTATACAAGGGTCACGACCTCGGCTGGTACACGGATGCGGCGCTGCCGCGCGACGAGCTCGGGCTCGACGAGGACGATTTTGTCGTCGCTTGCGTGGCCAACAACCGGCCGCGCAAGGGCGTCGATTACCTGGTACGCGCCTGCGGCGAGCTCGCCGACATCGACAACCTCAAGCTGCTGCTCGTCGGCCACGGCATGGACCGCGAGACGCTGGGCGAGGCGCTGGTCGAAGCCGACCTCGAGGATCAGGCCGTGTTGCTTGGCCCGCGCAGCGATGCCACGGCCGTCATTCAGGCGGCCGATGTGTCGGTGTTGCCCTCAACAAAACGCGAAGGCTTGCCCAAGACGGTCATCGAAGCCATGGCTTACGCGATCCCCTGCATCGTGACTGACACGGGCGGCAACGCCGAGCTCGTCTTGGATGGCAAGACCGGTATCGTCGTGCCGGTTGCCGATGCCGCGGCGATCGCTCGGGCCGTTCGCACGCTGCGTAACGCCCCTGGACTGGCGCGTCGCTACGGGGATGCGGGCCGCGCGCGCATCGCAGAATCGTTCAGTGTCGAGCGCACGGTGACGGGCACGCTAGCCGTATTCGAACGGCTGCTTGCGACCGACTAACGGCTACCAGGGCAGCGTGCGCCCGCGCCAGTCGATGAGCGTGCCGGCGCTGTCGGCATCGAGCGTATTGATAACCTGTATGAGCCCGGCCACGGAATCGGCGGGGGTCAGCGTCGCGTCCTGCCCACCCATATCGGTTTGTACCCAGCCCGGGTGCAAGGCCGCACAGGTGACGCCACGACCGGCCAGGTCCAGCGCCATCGACCGCATCACGGCATTCACGGCCGCCTTGCTGGCACGGTAGGCGTAGAGCCCGCCGCTCGTGTTCTTCTCCATCGAACTGAGGATGCTCGAAACCGTGACGATGCGACCGTGATCGGCACGCGCCACGTTGTCGACGAGCCGTTCCGAAATCGCAAGCGGCGTGAATACGTTGATGTCGAAAATGCTGTGCCAGTTTTCGCGCTCGAAATAGCCGAAGCCCTTGTCGTTCATGGCACCCGCGTTGTGAATGAGCACGTCGATCGTGCGTCCCTCGAGCGGCACCAGCGCGCGGTCCAGTTCGGCTTCGTCGGTCAGCGAACCGATGAGCACGTCCAGCGAGCCCGTATCGGCAAGCGCAGTCAAGGTCGCGCTCTCTGCGCGTTGCAGCGCGATCACCTGCCAGCCGGCACTCAAGTACTGGCGTGCGAATTCGAGCCCGATGCCGCGACCGGCGCCCGTGATGAGAACGGTGGGCATAGTCAATCTCCCTGCTTCTGGCCCTCGGCGTAGGCTGCAATAGGCAGCACGGGGCCCGCGTTGATGTAGTAGGCGCGGCGGCGGAAGAACCGGGTGAGCCCGTCGGCACCCATTCGCGACGGACCGATGCCCGAGCAGCGGTAAGCGCTTTTCTCAGCGTCCGAGATCATCGTCGTAAGGCCCGCGTCGTTGATGCTGATGCCGCCCGCCTCGAGCGCCGCGCCGACCCGCAGTGCCGTAGCTTCGTCGGGGCCAAACACGGCCGCTGAGAGCCCAAACAATGAGTCATTGGCAAGGACGATGGCTTCGGCCTCGGTCTCGAACGCCATGACGGGCATGACCGGGCCGAAGGTCTCATCGCGCATAATCGCCATGTCGTGGTTGACTCCGGACAAGACCGTAGGCCGCAACCACATTCCGCCACCGAGTGTCTCAATGCTGCCGCCGCTGTGCACCGTTGCGCCCTTCGCGACCGCGTCATCGAGATGACCGCGTATGAGCGACGCCTGGTGTTCGAAAATGATCGGGCCCAGGACCCCTTGTCCCGCATCGGGATAACTGAGCGGCACCGCGTCGGCCGTCTCAGCCAGCCGTGCTACGAAGGCGTCGTGCAGGCTTGCGTGCACGTACACCCGTTCAATCGACTGACAGGCCTGCCCCGTGGCGCCGACGGAGGCGCGCAGCACCGCTGTGGCGGCGCGCTCGACGTCACTGCCTTCGAGCACAATGGCCGCGTCCTTGCCGCCGAGCTCGAGAAACGCCGGGATGAACGCGTCGGCGGCTGCAACACCCACCTTGCGGCCTGTGGCCACGCTGCCCGTGAACGCGACGACATCGACTTCGGGAATCAGTGCCGCACCCGTCGAGCCGTCGCCCGTGACGAAAGCCAGCACGCGCTCAAGCTCAGGCACCGCGGCAATCGCAGCCGCAACGGGTGCTGTGAACCGCGGCGTCACTTCGCTCGGTTTGATCATGACCGCGCAGCCCGCAAGCAGCGCGGGCGTGGCATCGATGAACGACAGCAGCAACGGGAAGTTCCAGGGGCTTATCGCACCCAGCAACGGGTAGGGATCGACGGCGCGGGCAATGTCGATTCCGGGTATTCGTTCGAGTGCCGCACGATCCTCGGTGATCAGACCCGGCGCCAAACCGCACCAGCGGTGGATGCCGCCAATTACGCCGTCGACTTCGGTGTGCGCAAGCGCGACGCGACCCGTGTCCGCTGACAATGCGGCAACGATGTCAGTGCGGTGTGCCTCGAGCACCTTTGCAAAGCGCTGCAGTACCGCCACGCGTGCCATGACTCCAGCGTCGCGCCAGTCGGCCTGCGCATCGCGCAAGCGCTCGGCCACCACGGCAATGGCGTCACCGTCGTGCACGGTCATCTCGTAGTCGTTGTGACCCGTGCGGGGATTGCGGACAGGCAGCGTGCGCATGATGGGATTATGCCGGGTCGTGGCGCGCGATGAACGCGCCAATGTCAATCGCGGCCTCAGCCGTCCGCAGCGTAAGAAAGCCGTTGCCCCAGTCGGGGTAGTCGCGCCGCAGACCATTGCGCAGCAAGCCGTCCGCGCGCGGCGTGATCTCCCAGAGGTCGTCACGCACATTCATAACGAACATCGGATGCTCAAGCGCTGCCAACCGCTCGCGGTAGGTCGGCACATAGGCGAACGCCGCGCGGTGACCCCATTCGTAGCCCTCACCGCCCCGCAGATTCTCCGCCATCGACTCGGCACACATCTCGAGCGTCATGCCCGGACCCCGGTGTTCGAGCACGCGCTGCCAAAGCGTCGTGTAACGCGTGCCAGCCTCGTCAATCGGAATGGGTTCGAAGGTGTTCTCGAACGTGGCGAGTTCGCTGTCCTCGATGACGGGCGCGGCGATACTGACAATGCTCAACACGCGCCCGGCATGCCGCGTCGCAAGCTCCGCGGCGACGAGCGCCCCTGTGTGATGCCCCACAACGTGACACGTCGCAATGCTGAACGCGTCGAGTACGGCGATCACACTGTCCGCGTAATCGGCGACCGTCACGGGCGGATCCGCGGGTGGCGGATCGCTTTCCCCCATGCCCGGGTAGTCTGGTGCGACCGCGAAACGCTCGCCACCGAGTGCCGCGAGCAGGTCGACGAACTGGCGCCCCGACTTGGGGCTCTGGTGCAGACATAAAACCGCCGGCCGCGCCGCGTCTGGCGCACCGGCGTGGCGTATGTGGATCTGGCCGAAGGGGCCATCGACATACTGGCGGCGAACGGTCATGAGCTAGCTCCCGTCCGCCGCGCGTGTCGCAAACGCGCGCGGGGCTTTCGGCCCCGCGCACCCGCAATCAGTCGCCGAAGCGGGCGTTGAAGTTGAGGCCCCAGTGCGCGCCGCGGCGGGCCGTGCCCACGAACGAACGACGGAACGAGGCGTTGCCGTCGGCGTAGCGCAGCACGAGCGGCGAGCTGTCTTCACCCAGGATGTTGCGGCCAAACAGGATCACGGAGTAGCGATCGCTCTCGACGCCAAACCGGGCACCGACGAGGCCCGTATCGCCCGTCTCAGCCAGATTGTGCACCTGCGCGAACTTGCTCGACTCGAAGCTGTAGTTGAAGCCCGCGAACCACTCCCAGTCGGCATTGAAGTTGTCGCGCAGCTCTGCGTCGAGGAACAGCATGTTCTCGGCTGTACGCGGAATCTTGTTGCCATCGATCGAACCAAACGCCGACACGTCGCAATCGGTGTTGCCGAACTGTTCGCCCTGCGAGCAGTTGACGAGGCCGTCGTCCGCGACGTCGTTGAGCACGCCCTGGTTCTCATCGAACCCGTCTGTGAATTCGGCGTCAGTGTAGGCGTAGTTCATCGTCAGCGTCAGCATGTCGCCGGCACGGAACGTGGACTCGAGCTCGAAGCCGTTGATGCGGGCGTCCCCGGCGTTGACTGTGGCCGAGGTCGTGTTTGCACCCGAACGCGCGTTCTGCGTGAGCTGGTAGCCATCGATCTCGTTCGAGAAAATCGCCACGTTGGCCGTCAGCGCGCCGTCAAGCCACGTCGTCTTAGCACCGAGCTCAACCGAGGTCACCTCTTCCTCGTCGAAGGTCGGCAAACCCGCGCGAATGGCCAGCGGATCATTGAAGCCGCCAGGCTTCGTGCCCGTGGCAACCACGGCGTATAGCAGTGCGTCGTCCGTCGCCTGGTAGTCGATCGTGTAGCGCTGCAGGAACGCGTCAAACGTGGCGCTGGAGTTGACGATGTCATCGACTGGCCCGCCGTCATTCTGAAGCGTAGCAATCTGATCGATCTCTTCTTCCTGGTAACGACCTTCGAGCGTCAGCGTCAGGTTCTGCGATAGTGGAAACTCGACGAGACCGAAGATGGCCGTGTTCGTGAGATCGAGCTGTTCGCGGTTTCGGCCCACATCGATGGTCGGACCGAAGAACGGCACGATCGACTCGCAGAGGAAGTTAGCGGCGCAGACACCGAGCATTCGCGCGAACTCAGCGCCGAAGTTGGCACCGGCCACAGCGAAAGCATCAGACGGCAGCTCGCGCACGTCGCGGTTGTCATTTTCCTGGCTGTAGTAATAGACGCCCAGCAGGCCGCTGATGCGCTCACCCTCGAATGCCAGACGCAGTTCCTGCGAGAAGTCCTCTTCCTGGTCCCAGCCCGAGAACGTGAAGTCGACGATGCTGCCCGCATAGGCGTAGTCGAACGGGGGTCCGTCGGCAAAACCTGCGAACGGGAAGCCGTTGGGCGTGAAGTTTGCGACCTCAAAATGACCCGGGCTGTAGTCGCCGTCGGTGACCTGAATCGTGTCGATGTCGTTGTAGCCCGTAATGCTCGTCAGGGAGATCGTGTCACTGATCTGCCAGTCGATGACCAGGCTCGTCTGCAGGTTCTGCTGCTCTTCGCGGGCATCGGGCGCCTGCTCGAGGTAGTTGGTGTTGATCGCCCGCGGATCGAGCGTGCCGCAGAAGTAACGGCCCAGCCCCTGGTAGAAACTGCCGTTGTCTTCGAAGCAGTTGTTGAACTCCGAGCCCTGGGCGAACAGCGGCGGCTGGCCGTCCTCAAGATCGTTGTAGTAGGCGCGGAACCGGGCGCTCAGGTTGTCAGTGGGCTCCCATTGCAGCACCCCCGAAAAGGAGTTCGACTGCTGCTCGCCGATGTCCGATCCATCGAAGGTGTTGGTCCAGGGACCATCGAGCTGGAATCGGCGCAGGGAGATCCCGCCGAACAGCGTCTCGGTAATCGGCCCGCGAATGGCCGCAGAAACCTCACGTTCGTTGTCGTCGGTCAGTGTCACGGCAACGTTGCCCGTCAACGTATCGCCCGGCGACTTGGTAATGATGTTGATGGCACCCGAGTAGGTGTTGCGGCCGTACAGCGCGCTTTGCGGGCCCTTGATGATCTCGAAGCGCTCAACATCGTTGAGGTCGAAGTCGGCCAGCGAGCCTTCGATGTAGACGCCGTCGATGAAGTAAGAAACGCCCGACTCGCCAAGAATGTTGGCCTGCCCGCGAATGACGGGGCGGTTCGAGGTGCGACCGAAGTCGTTGTCGAACACGATGCCTGCGGACAGCTTCGCGATGTCCGAGAAGTCCTGCAGGTTCAGATTGACGATGGTGTCGCTGGTCACCGCAGACACGGATACCGGCACCGTCTGCAGCGTTTCAGTACGCTTCCGCGCCGACACCACAATTTCCTCGATTTCCTGAGCTTGCACCACCGGCGCCAACGCCGTTGCGGCGGCAATGCCTGCCACGAGGCCGGCGCGTAGCAGGCCTGTTCCCAATCGCTTGGTCATGTTGTTCCCCTCGTTCCCCCGAAGTGCCAGCGCAAAGCAGTCGAGACGCCGCCTTTTTCCTGCGCTGGTTTTGCACGTCGCTAAATTGTTATATATCTATAACAATATAGCAACGGGGTGCGGGTAGACACTGGGCTGTGGCATGGTAGCCCGATGACGAAGCAGCATCCGCTGGCGCATCTCGGGAAGTCGAAGTTCTTCTATAACCGGGGCCGGGACACCACCCGGCTCGAGGGGTTTATCGATGCGGCATTCGCCTTTGCGTTGACGCTGCTCGTCATTTCTTTCGACGCGGTGCCCACCAATTACGACGAACTGATTACGGCGTTAAAGGCCGTGCCCGCGTTTCTGTTTGGCTTCCTGATACTCGGGATGTTCTGGATAGCACACCGTAACTGGTCGATCCGTTACGGTCTCGATACGACGTTTTCGATACTCGTGAGCTTGGCGCTCGTGTTTATTCTTCTCGTATACGTCTATCCGCTGCGGGCCATGGCGACTATGGCCGTCAAAGGCATGACAAACGGTTGGGTGCCATCGGAGTTCTCCGTCCAAACCGCGCAGCAGGCACGAGGGCTTTTTGTCATTTATGGCGTCGGCTACGTGGCTTCAAACCTCTGCGTGGTGCTCCTGTACTGGCATGCGACACGGCAAGCGGCTCAGATCCACCTGACTGCCGAAGAGCGCTTCATCACCTGGGGCGACGTCGTTGCCTGGAGCATGGTCGGCAGCGTTGGCCTCGTGTCGATCGTGCTTGCCTTGACGGTGCCGCCGAACCTCATCCCGGTCGCGGGCTGGTGCTACGGCTTGCTGGGCATCGCGATGCCCCTCTTCGGCGTCGTCATCTCAAAGCGCTTCGACGCCCGCTTCCCCGACGCCGAACCCGACGCCTGATCAATCGGCCTCGAGCTCGAAGACCTGCTCGACGGGCTCCTCAAACAAACGCGCGATCCTGAGCGCGGATTCCAGCGACGGGCAGAACTTGCCCTGCTCGATGGCGATGACCGTCTGGCGCGATACACCCAGGGCATCAGCCAGGTGCTGTTGCGTCATGCCTTCGTGACCTTCGCGCAGCGCCCGCACATGATTGCGGACGTTGCTCCTGCGGCGTGGCGGCATTACTCCGTGCCCAGGCGGTAGTAGGTCAGCACGGACGCGTAGTACACGAGTTCCGACAAGACGAGCACACCCGTCCAGGTCACCACGAAACCGGCCACCGACGGCTGGAACACGGCGTAAAAGGGCAGCGACACGAAGCCCGCAAACAACAGGTAGTAGGCGTTCCGGGCACTGAGCAAATTGACAGCCCGGTCACGTTCATCGGGTTCAGCGCCGGCCGCATCAATGGGGGCATGTGTCAAAGCCGCGATGATGTGGCCAATGACGACGAAGACGACCAGCTCGACGATGGCGCGCCCGAAACTTGCCAGCACGACCGCGTCCTCGCTACCCCATGCGCGTCGGGCGAAAACCGCGCAGACGACCAGCAGTGACAGGATGATGATGACGGCACTTTTCTCGTTGAAGTGCCATCGGGAGACGACCACATCAGGCCGCCGCCGACGTGATCGACCCAGGGCCGCCGCGCCGGCCAGCGCCGCCGCCACGACAAGCTGGATACCGCCCGTGAAGATCGACGTTTCATTGGCCATCCAGCCCACGAGAAACCAGACCACGGGCGCGAGCCCCACCAGCACGCAAGCGCTGGCAAAAAGCCCGCGTTCGGCATCGGGCGCATCAACAGGCGCGCGGTAAACCTTTACGGCAACGAGAAGGCTCGCGACAAAGAACGCGAGGATGAACGGGCCCAGCGGCAGGAAGCTCTCTGTCATGGCGTTCTCCAAATGTAAAATAAACCTTACATTCGAAGATACGGCTCACCTGGCAGTCATGTCAAGTTTATCTGACATCCTCAGTTCGTGTGGCGCCGGTGCGGCGCCGAGAAAAAGCCGAACAAACCGAAACCCATCACGGCCAGTGAGGCCCACATCGCGGGGCGCCAGACATTGCGCCCTCGTGCCACGATCTCGAACTCGTCGACGTAGATCGTCTCGCAGGCGCCATCGCCCGTGTCGGTGCGCGTCGTGCTCGTCCCACGCTTGCTGCCGTTGGGGCTGATGTAGGCAGCCAACGTGCCGCGCACACGAATCTGGTCGCCGATGCGCACGTCGTCGACCCGGTCCCGAATCTGCGCGTCGTCGGCGATGATGTGATTGTTCGACACCTCGGTCTGGTCGAACGCGTTCCAGGCGGCCCGGTCGCGGGTCGAGAAGTTGCAGGTGAAGATTCCGTTCCAGAATTTGATGCTAGAGAGCAACGGGCTGCGCGCCGTGTCACCCCAGACCACGCACAGGTCGGCCACATTGAGATGGTCCTCGCTCAGACGGTGCATGCGTGACTCGCCGTCGTGCTGGCGAAACGAGACGACGAGCCCTGTCAGCTCGTAGTCGTACTCAGGCTCGACCTGGTAGTCGATGCCGTCCCAGTTGGCCTGGAAGGGATAACGCTCCGTGGCGCGTTGCAGCGGCTCACGGTCGATCCCCGCATCGAACGTAATCGACCCGGGCAGATCGTTGCGGTTCGAAAACGCCACCGCAAACGCTGCGGCGCTGACAATCAGGACAGGGCGGCTCCAGTGCATGGCTTCATGCTAACCCGCGCCTAAGGGCCGAACACGTGACGTCGACCCCGTTTTTGGGGAATGATCGGCGCTGGCCGCAGGAGCACAATCGCATGCAAGACAACGCCTTCAAGCCCGCCCCTGACGGTCTGGCACAGGCCGTGTCGCTGTTGCTCGAGGGCGCCAGCCTGCCCGTCGCGTCCCTACCCGATCATCTGCCCGAGACCGGCATCGGCGAAACGGACACGTTGCGGATGCTTGCGCCCAACATTGTGGGCGCTGCCGCCGCCCTGGGTGAGGAGACTGCGTTCGCGCACATGGACCCGCCCACGCCCTGGGTGACCTGGGCCACGACACTCTGGAACGCTGCACTCAACCAGAACCTCTTGCACCCGGCCACGAGTCCCGCAGCCAAAGACATCGAGCGGCGCGTCATCGACTGGCTCAAACCGCACTTCAGTATGGACGGTGGTCACATGACGCCGGGTGCCACCATCGCAAACCTGACCGCGCTCTGGGCTGCGCGCGACGTGGCGGGCGCGCGCCGCGTAATGGCCAGCGAGCACGCGCACGTGTCCGTTAAGAAATCCGCGCACCTGCTCGGGCTGCGCTACGAGGGCATCGCGGTCGACGGGCGCGGCCGACTCGACCGGCACGCCCTGCCCTCGGAGCTCCGCGACACCTGCCTCGTGCTGACGGCCGGCACGACGTCGACGGGCGCCATCGATGCGGTGACGCCCACCACAGGCGCAGCCTGGACTCATGTCGACGCGGCCTGGGGTGGCGGACTCGCACTGAGCGACGCCTACACCTCGCGGCTTGAGGGCCTCGCGCAGGCCGACTCCGTCGCCATCTCGGCACACAAGTGGTTGTTCCAGCCAAAAGAATCGGCGCTCGTCCTGTTCCGAGATACGGCACGCGCCGAAACCGCCCTCGCGTTCGAAGGTGGTTATCTCGCTACGCCCAACATCGGCGTGCTGGGTTCACACGGCGCGACCGCGGTGCCCTTGCTCGCAACGCTCATGGCCTGGGGTCGCCAGGGCATGGCCGAACGCATCGACCGCTGCATGCGCACGGCCGAACGCGTGCATACCTTCCTGGCGCGACAGACCGAGGCCGTGATTTACGCCGAGCCCGAATCGGGCGTGATCGCCTGGCGCCTGGGTGACGATGCGCGCACGCGTCGCGTGTTCGACGCGCTGCCCGACGGCATGGCTTCGACGACGACGCTCGACGGCCTGCACTGGATCCGCCATGTCGCGGCCAACCCCAACACGGACGCAGAGCGCGTCACAAACGCGATTGCCGAAGCGATTCGTTCGACGACTCAGTAGTACTCGAGCTTGGCTGCCTTGCCGCCGAAGACGCGGTAGGCGAATACCGAGTAGCCGATGATCACGGGCAGCACGACGATGGCACCCACAAAGATGATCAGCAGCGACTCGGGCGCGCTGGCCGCGTCCCAGATCGTGATCTCGTCGAGCACGAGCCAGGGAAACAACGCGTAGGCCAGCCCCTGGAATGCCAGCAAGTAGAGACCTGCCGCGCAGGCAAAGGGCACCCAGTCACCGTAGTCGTTGCCGTCGGTAAGTCGCACGGGCAGACGCCCCAGTGAACGCCAGCAGATAAACAGCACGGCCAGCGTCACCACGGGGATCGGCCAGACCATGAGCAGGTTCTCAAGCTGGAACCACTTGTCGAAAATGCGGTCGTTGAGTGCGGGCGTCATGAATGACACGGCACCGATACCCAGTGCGGTGAGCACGAGCGCCACGCGCGCCTGGGCGACGGCCTTGAGCTGCAGCGCGCCCTCGGTCTTGATGATGAGCCAGGTCGCACCGAGCAGCGCATAACCCGCGGCCAGGCAGAGGCCAATGAACAGCGAGAACAGTGTGGTGGCCAGGGTGACCTCAAAGCCCGTGACGACACGGCCCAGCATGTAGCCCTGCGAGGTCGCCGCCAGCAAAGAGCCCGCGAAGAACGCGAGGTTCCAGCTCTCCTTGTGCTGCGCATGGGCCTTGACCCGGAAGTCGAAGGCGACGCCGCGCAGGATGAGCCCCAGCAGCATCACCGAGATGGGCAAATACAGCGCCGTGAGAATCACGCCGTGCGCCACGGGGAACGCCACGAGCAAAATGCCGATACCGAGCACGAGCCAGGTTTCGTTGGCGTCCCAGAACGGACCGATGGACGCGATCATGAGGTCCTTCTCGGTATCGTCGCCGCGTGGCAAAAGGATGCCCACACCGAGATCGAAGCCGTCGAGGATTACGTAGGCGAGCATCGACAGCGCCATCACGAGCATGAATGCGAGCGGCAGCCAGCCCTCGGGCTGCGCGAGGTCAGGAATCTCAGGCATTGCCGGCCACCTCGCTCAGACCAGCCGGGCGTGGCCCGTAGGCCGTCGGCTCACTGTCCTTGACCTCGGGGCGACCCGCCTGGCGCGCCAGGTAGAACACGACCGAGATGTAGGCCGCGATGAGTGCGGTGTAGACCACGAGGTAGCCCGTCAGCGTCGTCGCCACGGCAGCTCCGGAGACGGGCCCCACGGCATCGGCGGTACGCAGCACGCCCGCAACGAGGAACGGCTGGCGGCCAATCTCTGTGGTGTACCAACCGGCCAGCACGGCGACCCACCCCGAGAAGGTCATGGCGACATAGGCGCGGTTGAGCAGCGCGCCTGTCATACCGCGTCGGAACAGCGACACCGCACCCGCCAGGCCCAGCACGAGCATGAGCATGCCCACACCCACCATGACGCGGAATGACCAGAACACGGCCGCCACGGGCGGGTGCGCGCCTTCGAACTCGTTAAGACCTTTCACCTCGCCGTCGAGGTCATGGGTGAGAATCAGCGAGGCGAGCTTGGGGATCTCGATCGCGAAGCGGTTCTGCTTGGTGTCCTCATCGGGCAGCGCAAACAGCACGAGCGGCGCACCCGTCTGCGTCTCCCAGACGCCTTCCATAGCCGCGATCTTCGCGGGCTGGTGTTCGAGCGTATTGAGTCCGTGCAAGTCTCCCGTGAACACCTGCAACGGTGCGAGCAACGCCGCCATGACCACACCCGTTCGCAGCGTCGACTTCACAGCTTCGGTCTTGTCGCCGCGCAACCAGCGGTAGGCGGACAGGCCCGTGAACAGGAAAGCCACCGTCAGGAACGACGCCAGCATCGTGTGCACAAGCCGGTAGGGGAATGAGGGATTGAAGATGATCGCCCACCAGTCCGTCGCGTAGGCCACGCCGTCACGCATCTCGAAACCGGCGGGCGTGTGCATCCAGGACACAAGCGCCAGGATCCAGAACGCGGACAGCGTCGTGCCCACAGCGACGAGCACCGTGGCGATCGTGTGCACGCGGTTACTCACACGATTGAAGCCGAACAGCATGATGCCGAGGAAGGTCGCCTCGAGGAAAAACGCCGTCAGCACTTCGTAGCTCAACAGCGGACCCGCGATGTTGCCGACCGTCTCCATGTAGCCCGGCCAGTTGGTGCCGAACTGGAAACTCATGGTCACGCCACTAACCACACCGAGTGCGAACGAGAGCGCGAACACCTTCACCCAGAGCCGGTAGGCGCCCATCCACTTTGTATCCCGCGTCGCGTTGAAGCGAAGTTTGAAGAACAACAGCATCCAGCCGAGACCGATGGTGATCATCGGGAACAGGATGTGGAAGCTGATGTTCGCGGCAAACTGAATACGGGACAGCAGCAGCGGGTCTGCACTAAGCACGGGGGGTCTCCTTCTTGCGCCGACCGGCGCCCAACAGTTTCTGCACACCGCCGCCGAGCTTCATGAGCTGGGTGGCCGTGCGCTGGTCCATGTCACTGACGTCGTCGAGCCAGCCCGTGACGAGCTCAATGAGCTCGAGCATCTCGGCCAGCTTCCTGGCGGCGTGGGCGTCATCGCCCTGTTCGGGCGGGGCCACGAGGGCGCCGCGCAACATGGACGCGGTGGGCTCGATCTCTCGCCGGCGGCGCTCGGCCACGAGCGTGCGAAAGATCTCCCAAACATCATCGGGTGCCGTGAAATAGTCGCGACGGTCATCGGGCAGGTGCTGGACGCGCACCAGCTGCCACGCGGAGAGCTCTTTCATCGCCATGCTCGTGTTCGAGCGCGAAATACCGAGCGCCTCGGTGATCTGTTCGGCGTTAAGCGGGCGCGGGCTTATGTAAAGCAACGCGTAGATCTGGCCGATGGTGCGATTGATGCCCCAGCGGCTTCCCATCTCGCCGAAGTGCAGGATGAACGCCTGTTGGTAGGCGGTCGTTTTCATGTCTTTCAGTCTTTTCAGTAATTATTGAAATTATACATTCTGGGACCGCAGAAAGCGTGTTTTTCTCCACGATTTGTGACGCCGTCAGGCCGGTTTGCCCGATGCGGTCATTCGGCGAAACCAGATGAAACACGCCCCCACCTCGGGCTTGCCTTGCAGTACCATCGCTGTCCGGCTTTGGCATCTGCAATCGGGGGAGCAGACGCATGCACAAACCATCAGTCGACTACAACATGGCGGCACTCATCCTGCGTCGCGGCTCACTGAGCGGTAACCGCACGGCGATGACGTTCGAAGAAAAAGACCTGAGCTACGCCGAGCTCGAGGCCAACGTTCGGCAGTTGGCCGGTGGGCTGCGTGAGCTCGGTGTCTGCGCCGGTGACCGCGTCGGCTACCTGGGCGTCAACCACCCCCGCTTTATTGAGACTATGCTTTCGGCCTGGACGCTGGGCGCCGTCTTCGTGCCGCTCAACTTCCGGCTCACGGCACCCGAACTCGAATTCATTATTAATGACGCGGGCGTTCACACGCTCGTCGTCGATGACGCGCTGCGGCCTGTCGTCGGGCCCGCGCGCGACGCACTCGTGTGCCGCAACTTCGTGGCGTCGGAGTCCGACGAATCGGGCTGGCATCACATCGACACGTTGATCGCCAACGGCGCACCCGTCGCTGAACATACGATCGCCGGGCAGCACGACACCGCTGTCATCATGTACACGTCGGGTACGACGGGTCGCCCCAAAGGCGCGATGCTCACGCACGGCAACATGACCTGGAACAACATCGGCGCCAGCCACAACATCAGTGTGAGCTACGACGACATCACGCTTGTCGCGGCACCGCTGTTCCACATCGGCGGGCTCAACGTCACGATGATTGCGGCGCTGCAGTACGGCGCGCAGGTGATTCTGCACCGCGGCTTCGATCCCGCCAAAGCCATCGAAGACCTCGCGCGTTACCGCTGCACCTCGATGTTCGGCGCACCCGCCATGTTCCTGTTCATGGCGCAGCAGCCAGGCTTCGCCGATGCCGATATCTCGGCGCTGAGTAATCTCGTGGTTGGTGCAGCTCCCGTGCCGAAGTCACTGCTCGACATCTACGGCAAACGCGGCGTGGCGCTCAACCAGGGCTACGGCCTGACGGAAACCGCACCCTTCGTGAGCTTCCTCACGAGCGAGCACCTCGAAGCGAAGATGGGCAGCGCGGGCAAGGCCAACGTGCTCGGCGAAGTCCGCATTGCGGACGGCCACGGACACACGCTTGGGCCCGGTGAGGTAGGCGAGATCCTCTACCGCGGCCCCAACGTTATGAAGGGCTACTGGAACCGCCCGGAAGCGACAGCCGAGGCCATCGACAGCGAAGGCTGGTTCCACACAGGCGATGCGGGGTACATCGACGACGACGGGTTCCTGTTCATCAGCGACCGCGTGAAAGACATGGTCATCTCGGGTGGCGAAAACGTTTATCCGGCTGAAGTCGAAGGCGTCCTGTTCGAGCACGACGCCATCCGCGAGGTCGCCGTCATCGGCTTGCCCGACGAGAAATGGGGTGAAGCCGTCACGGCCGTCGCGGCGCTCAACGACGATGCAGACTTGTCACTCGTGGCCCTTCGCGACTTCTGTGACGGGAAACTTGCTCGTTACAAGTTGCCGTTACGCTTACACATTGTGGAAGCCTTGCCCCGGAACCCGGCTGGCAAGGTTTTGAAATTCGAATTACGCGAACAATTCGCGGAGGTTTAATCGATTGCGGCGACGCACCAAACTGGCGCGACCGTGACGATTTTGTGAAGAATATGGTGACGACGTGTACACCTCTCCGTGTAGGGGTCTATACTGACACCACGCGTTGTTTACAGCGCTCGCCTTGATGTTTCCGCCGCGCGGTGAAATCCGCGCTCCGAACCCCCGGTGAATGCTGTACGCGACACGAGAACTGGAAGTCGCTTCGATCGAGTCAACGGCATGTCGCCCGAACCCTCTAGAGCGATCAAAAATCCCCTCAGGAGGTTTCACCGTGGGTAAAAAACTGTACGTCGGCAATCTGCCGTATTCCGTAGACCAAGCTCAGCTTGAGCAAGCGTTTGCACCGTTCGGCACTGTCGAGTCGGCCATCGTCATCAACGACCGCGACACCGGCCGCAGCAAAGGCTTCGGTTTCGTTGAGTTCGCGAACGACGACGAAGCGCAGAAAGCGATTGACGAAATGAATGGCCAGAGTCTTGGCCAGCGTCAGATCACCGTTAACGAAGCCCGTCCGCGCGCGCCGCGTCCGGACCGTCGTTTCGGCTGATTCACAGCGCAGTCTGAGATCAGAAGCGGGGCCCGGATAATCCGGGCCCCGTTTTTTTTGGCTCGGGTTGTCCGGGCGGTATGATCGCGTGACGATTCGTGCGCAGGGGGGCGCATGTCGAAAACGACAATCAGCGTTGGCGGTGCGAGCGGCTTCTGGGGTGAGTCCGCCATGTCGACGGCGCAGCTGCTCGGCGACGCCGAGCTCGACTATCTCGTCTACGACTACCTTGCCGAGATTACGATGTCGATTCTGGCGCGCGCTCGCGCCAGCGATCCGGCATTGGGTTACGCAACCGACTTCGTCAGCGCCGTTCTCGCACCCAACATTGAGGCCATCGCGGCGAAAGGTGTGCGCGTGCTCTCCAACGCGGGCGGCGTCAATCCCGAGGCCTGCGCCAAAGCGGTTCGTGCACTCATCGCCGAGCGCGGGCTCGACCTCAAGGTCGCCGTGGTCACCGGTGACGACCTGACCGCACGCGCTGCGGAGTTTGCGGACGCGGGTGTCACCGAGATGTTCTCGGGCGCGGCCTTCCCCGAGGTTGATCGACTCGCGAGCATCAACGCCTATCTGGGCGCCTTCCCCATCGCCGCAGCACTCGCCGACGGCGCTGACATCGTCATCACGGGTCGCGTTGTCGACAGCGCCGTCACGTTGGCTGCCTGCATTCACGCCTTCGGCTGGTCGGCCGATGACTACGACCGGCTGGCCGCGGGCAGCGTGGCAGGCCACATTCTCGAATGCGGGCCACAGGCGACCGGCGGCAACTTCACGGACTGGGAGCAGGTTGCCGACTCGCTGCACAACATTGGCTACCCCATCGCCGACATCGACGCCGACGGCGACATGGTCATCCGCAAACCCGCCGACACAGGCGGCATGGTCAGCGTCGGTACCGTCGCCGAACAGTTGCTGTACGAAGTCGGCGACGCGCAGGCTTACGTGCTGCCAGATGTCGTCTGCGACTTTGGCGCACTGCAGCTTGAGCAAATGGGCGAAAACCGCGTTCATGTTTCAGGCGCACGCGGCCACGTACCTACCGACACCTACAAGGTCAGCGCCACCTACGCCGATGGGTGGCGGGGCGGCCAGACGCTCGTGTTCTACGGCCGCGACGCGGACCGCAAGGCACGCGCTTTCGCAGGCGCCGCACTCAAGCGCGCACAGGCGCAGCTCGACGCCGCCGGGCTGCCCGGTTTCACCGATACGCTCATTGAACTCGTGGGCGACGAGAGTCACTACGGCGCGCGTCGAGAACTCGCGGGTTCACGTGAGGTGTCGCTCAAGGTCGCCGCACGCCACCCGACAAAGGCCGGTATCGGCATCCTGCTTCGTGAAACTATCGGCGCGGCACTCGCGGGTCCGCCAGGCCTCACAGGATTCGCGGGGACGCGACCAAGACCCTCGCCCGTCGTGCGTCTGTTCTCGTTCCTGCTCGACAAGAAGTCGGTGCCCGTGACCATTGATTCGGGCGACGCCCAACATCACTACACACCCGCTGGCAACGACAGCGCGTTTGACGATGCCGTCATCGTGCGGCCAGCGCCGCCCGAGGTGCACAACGATGGCGGCCCGATGTTGCTCGTGCCGCTGGTCGAGCTCGCCTGGGGCCGCAGCGGGGACAAGGGCGACAAGGCCAACATCGGCATCATCGCGCGCAAAGCACAATACCTGCCCTACATCTGGGCGACGTTGTCGGAAGCCGTCGTCGGCGAGCGCTTCGAACACTTCACGAACCAGCCCGTGGACCGGTACTACCTGCCTGGTATGCACGCGATCAATTTTGTCCTGCACGACGTGCTGGGCGGCGGTGGCATCGCCAGCCTGCGCAATGACCCGCAAGGCAAGGGCTACGCCCAGCTGTTACTCGATATTCCCGTCCGCGTCCCCGAGCGCATGAGGCCCGCACACTGATGGCAATCTACTCAAGCCGCGTCAACACCCAATCCAGCGCCTTTGCCGAAAACCGACGTGACATGCTCGCGCTCGTGGATCGGCTGCACACACTCAACGCGCGCGGTGCCGCATTGTCCGAGAAGCGGCGCGATCGTTTCGAATCGCGCGGCCAGCTGCTGCCGCGCGAGCGACTCTCGAGTATTCTCGATCCGGGCATGCCGTTTTTCGATATCGGTAACCTCGCGGGTTACCTGCAGGACGGCCAGCCCGAGGAGCGCTCACTGCCGGGTGGCAATGTCATCGTCGGCATCGGCTTTATCGCGGGCACGCGCTGCATGCTCAGCGTCAGCGACAGCGGCATCCAGGCCGGCTCGCTGACCGAGGCGACGGCCTACCGCATCTTCAGGGCGCAGGAGATCGCGCTGCGACAGAAACTGCCCTTCGTGCACCTCGTCGAGAGTGCGGGCGCCAACCTCATGCAGTACACCGTGGGCGGCTTTGTCAAAGGCGGGACCTTTTTCGCAAACCTGGCACGACTGAGCGCGGCGGGTGTTCCCGTCGTCAACATCCTGCACGGTTCATCCACAGCGGGCGGCGCCTACATGCCCGGCATGAGTGACTACGTCGTGGCAGTGCGTGACCGCGCAAAAGCGTTTCTGGCCGGGCCGCCACTGCTCAAAGCCGCCACGGGTGAAATCGCAACGGATGAAGAGCTCGGCGGCGCGCGCATGCACGCCGAAGTTTCGGGGCTCGTCGAATACCTGGCCGATGATGACGCGGACGCCACACGCATCGGCCGAGAGATCGTCGCCAGACTGCACTGGAACGACCGACTCGAACCCACGCGTCCTCGCGAAGCGTCACCACCCGCACTGGACCCGGACGAGATCGCGGGCATCGTGCCCATCGACTACCGCGTGCCCTACGAGGTTCGCGAGGTCATCGCGCGCACCGTGGACGCTTCCGATTTTCTCGACTTCAAACCGGGCTTCGGTGTCAGCACGGTGTGCGCACAGGCCGAGATCTTCGGTATCGGCTGCGGCATCGTTTCGAACAACGCCCCCATCGATCCCGACGGCGCCGCGAAGGTCACGCAGTTTCTGCAGCTCTGCGACCAGTCTGACCTGCCTGTCGTTTTCCTGCAGAACACGACGGGCTACCTTGTGGGCAAACGCTACGAACAGGGCGGCATGATCAAGCACGGCGCCAAGATGATTCAGGCCGTCACCAACATCTCCGTGCCACGCATCACCGTGAACATCGGTGCGAGCTACGGCGCCGGCAACTACGGCATGTGCGGGCGCGGCATGGATCCCGACTTTCTCATTACCTGGCCCAACGCGAGCACGGGCGTCATGGGCGGCGAGCAGGCCGCGCAAACCATGTCGATCGTCATGCGTGGCGCCGCAAAGGCCAAGGGAAAGGAACTCGACGAGGCCACGATCGCGCAACAGGAGAAGCAGCTTGCCGGTCTGTTCGACGGCCAGTCGGACGCGTTCTACACCTCGGGGCACCTGCTCGATGACGGCATGATCGACCCGCGCGACACGCGTCGGGCGACAGGTTTTCTGCTTGAGACGGTGCGCGAGGCGCGCCGTCGAACGACAACCCCCAACAGTTTCGGCGTGGCGAGAATCTGACGTGACTACGACTATAGAAGCCAAGCGAGACGGTGACTGGCTGACCATCGCCCTGGCGCGCCCCGACGCGCGCAACGCGCTCTCGAGTGAGATGGTGGCCGAGCTGCTGGCGCTACTCGATACCACGGCCGAAGACGCCTCGATCCGCGGCATCACGCTGCGCGGGCAGGGCCGCGTGTTTTGTGCGGGCGGCGACCTCAAGGGCTTCGGCCGCAGCCTCGACGACCCCGAGGCTGCCGCGGCCATAGAGGCTTCGAGCCGCGCTGCGGGCACCCTGTTCCACCGCGTCGCCACGATGCCGCAAACCACCATCATGGCGGTGCACGGCGCCGCTATGGCCGGCGGTATGGGGCTCGCCTGCGCCGGCGACCTCAACATCGTGACGGCCGATTGCCGCTTTGCCCTGACTGAGACCCGGCTCGGCATCGTGCCCGCTCAGATCGCACCGTTCGTAGTCGCGCGCGCAGGTCTGCCCGCCGCGCGGCGACTCATGCTCACGGGCGCACAATTCGATGGCAAGGCGGCGTTCGAACTCCGCATCGCCGATGAGGTCGTCGCGGACACAGCAGCCCTCGACGCCACCGAGGCCAGACTGCGCGCTGACGTGCTGGCCTGTGCACCGGGCGCCAACGCGGCCACCAAGCGCTTGCTGCAAACACTCGCACCCGTCGACGCAGAGACCTTCGTGAATCACGCGGCAACCGTGTTCCGAGAATGCCTGCAGAGTGACGAAGGGCGTGAGGGCATGGCCGCCTTCGTCGGCAAACGCGAACCGGGGTGGCAACCATGAGCACTTCGTTCAGACCCATTTCGCGCGTGCTCATCGCCAACCGTGGCGAGATCGCGTGTCGCATCGCACGCACGTTGCGCGCGACGGGCCGGACGACCATCGCGATTTACTCCGACGCAGACGCGGGTGCGCCGCATGTCGCGGCAGCCGACGTTGCGCTCCCGATCGGGCCGCCGCCCGTCGGCGAGTCCTATCTCGACATCGAACGCATCGTCGCGGCGGCCGTGGCCGCCGATGCCGACGCCGTCCATCCAGGTTACGGCTTTCTGTCCGAGAACGCCGAGTTCGCCGCGGCTTGCGAGGCGGCAGGCCTCGTTTTCATCGGCCCGGGCGCCGAGGCCATTGCACTCATGGGCAACAAGGCCGCAGCGCGCCAGCGCATGCAGGCGGCAGGTGTGCCCTGCGTGCCCGGCTATGACGGCGACGCACAGGACGACACGGCGTTGACGCAGGCTGCCGCGAAGATCGGTTATCCCGTCATGGTGAAAGCCGCCGCGGGTGGCGGTGGCCGCGGCATGCGCATCGTCGAACGCGAAAACGCACTGGCCGACGCCTTGTCACTGGCGCGCGCCGAGGCCCTGTCGGCGTTCGGCTCGGACCAGCTCATTCTCGAGCGCGCCGTAGTCGCGCCACGGCACGTCGAGGTGCAGGTACTGGCCGACGCGCACGGCACCACAGTGCACCTCGGTGAACGCGACTGCTCTGTGCAACGCCGCCATCAGAAAGTCATCGAGGAAGCACCAAGCCCGGCCGTCGACGCCGAGCTGCGCGCGCGCATGGGCGCCGCGGCCGTCGCGGCGGCGGCCGACATCGACTACCGCGGCGCCGGCACCGTCGAGTTTCTGCTCGACGCCGATGGCAGCTTCTACTTCCTCGAGATGAACACACGTTTGCAGGTTGAGCACCCCGTGACGGAGTCGATCACGGGTCTCGATCTTGTGGCGCTGCAGCTTGATGCCGCCGAAGGCCGCCCTTTGCCATTCGGGCAGGATGATGTGCGACTGGCGGGTCATTCGATCGAGGTGCGACTGTACGCTGAGGACCCAGAGCGCGACTTCCTGCCGCAAACGGGTGACATCGCGCTCTGGCGCCCTGCAGCGGGCGTACGCACCGACGCCGGCATCGAGACGGGCGACGTCATTTCGCCCCACTACGACCCGCTGCTGGCCAAGATCATCGCGCACGGTCGGGACCGCGCCACGGCGCGCCGACGGCTCGTCACGGCGCTCGAAGACACGGTGCTGCTCGGCGTCACGCACAATCGGGATTTCCTGCGCGCAGCACTTGAGCACGAGGCATTCGCTGCTGGCGATGCCACGACGCACTTCATCGATGACCATGCGCCGCAGGCAAGCACGGCGGATGACGCAGCCGTCCTTCGACTCGCCGCGGTCGCCTGGTACCGTGCGCGCATGTCGCAGGCGCTGGCACAAGCACCCGACATCAACGACGAACTCGAAGACTGGTCGAGTGCGACACCGCTGGCTCAGAGCTGCCCGTTCGTATCCGGGTCGAGTGTCCAGGTGACGGCGCTGGGTGGCGGCAGCTACGCCATCGATGTCGACGGCGACGTGGACACGCTGACCGTAGTGGGCGAGGCGGCGGGCCGACTCACCGTCGAGTCGGGCGGCGCGCTCATCGACCTGGACGCACTGCTCGATGACAATGCGCTGCACCTCTCCTTCGCCGAGTTCTCGGGACCGATTGAACTCGCGCAATCCGGCGCTGCCGATGCCGACCAGAGCGGTGATACCGTCGCCGCACCGATGCACGGCAAGGTCATGTCCATTGACGTGGGCGTTGGCGACACCGTTCGCGCCGACCAGCGCGTGGCCGTCGTTGAGGCCATGAAAATGCAGCATGCTGTGACCGCGCCCCGGGACGGCCGCGTGAGCGCGGTACACTGCGCGGAGGGCGACCAGGTGGATGCCGACGCCCTGCTGATCGAACTCGAACCGGAGGCTGAATGAGCGACGATGTCGTCACTGCGTTTCGGGAGGAGAGTGACGCGCTCAACGCGCTCGTCGCCGACCTCGACGAAGCCACGCTGCTCACGCGAACGCAGTTCAAGGACTGGACCGTCGCTGACCTGCTAGGTCACCTCTACATATGGAACGATGCGGCCGCGCTCACACTGACCAATGGCGACGCCTTCACCGCATTCTTCTCCAACGTGGTGGCTGCGATGCACGAGCCCGGTGGCCTGCGCGCCTTCGAGCGCGGCCTTCTGGCCGAAAAGTCGGCCACCTCGATTCTCGACGCCTGGCAACAGAGCGTTGCAGCAACCGCGAACGTGTACGCCAACGCGGACCCCAAAACACGCGTGCGCTGGGGCGGCCCCGACATGAGCGCACGCTCCTGTATCAGTGCGCGGCTCATGGAAACCTGGGCACACGGGCAAGCCGTATTCGACAGCTTCGGCGTCGCGCGCACGGACACCGACCGCATTTACTCCATCGCCGTGCTGGGCGTGAACACGTTTGCGTTCAACCACAGAGTCAACGGGCTGGATGTCCCCGACGTCGTACCCCGCGTGACACTGGCCGCCCCCTCGGGCGCGCAGTGGGATCTGGGTAACCCGGAATCCGATGCGAGCGTCACGGGCAGCGCGACCGAGTTCTGCCAGGTCGTCACGCAGACTCGAAACATCGCCGACACCGACCTCGCCGTCACGGGCGACACGGCAGAGCACTGGATGCGCATCGCGCAGTGCTTCGCCGGCCCACCGACACCACCACCCGCAGCCGGCACACGCTTTCTGCAGAATCCCGGAGCCTGATCATGACCACCGCCAAGACGCTCGAAGTCCGCAGGGACGACCTCACCACAACCCGAGTGACCGAAAAGGAGCTCGCGCCACTGGCCGACGGTCAGGTGCTTTGCGCCGTCGACTGTTTTGGCTTGAGCGCCAACAACATCACCTATGGTGTGGTCGGCGAGAAGATCGGCTACTGGCAATTCTTCCCGGCCGAAGACGGCTGGGGCGTGATTCCGACCTGGGGCTTTGCCAACGTCGTCGAGAGCAAGCACCCGGAAATCGCCGTGGGCGAGCGCTTCTACGGCTACTGGCCGATGGGCACGCACCTGGTCATGGAGCCCGGCAAAGTGGCCGAACAGCGCCTCACGGACGGCATCGAGCACCGCGCAGCACTTCCGCCCGTTTACAACGGCTACGCCCGCTGTAGCCACGAGCCGCACTACGAGCCCCAGCTCGACGATGCGCGCATGTTGCTGTTCCCGTTGTACGCGACCTCGTACTGCCTCTACGACTACCTCGTCGACAACGAGTACTTCGGCGCGAGCCAGGTCATCATCCCGAGCGCCTCATCGAAGACGGCCATTGGCCTGGCCTACGCGCTGGCGGCCGACAGCGGCGGGCGCGAGGTGATCGGCCTGACCTCGCCGGGCAACGTCGAACGCGTCAAGGACCTCGGCCTCTACACGCAGACGGTCCGCTATGACGCCATCGACAGCATTGATGCCAACGAGCCGACCGTCATCGTCGACATGTCGGGCAACGGCACCGTGTTGGCCGCGCTGCACACGCACCTGGGCGACAACATGCGCTTCACATCGAACGTCGGTCTGACCCACTACGACGACAACCAGATGACCGAGGGCTTCATCGCCGAGCGCAGCCAGATGTTCTTCGCGCCGGGCCACATGCTCAAACGCGCCAAGGACTGGGGCCCCGGCGTCTTCGAACAGCGCGCGTTCGCGTTCTGGCGCGACGCCTCGGTCAAGAGCGCGGACTGGCTGCGCTACGAACACCGTGCCGGCATCCCGGCGCTCGAATCGAGCTACCGGGAGGTGCTTGCCGGCACGCCCGCGCCTGACCTCGGGATCATCATCACGCCCGGCGACTAGAAGTCCGTCGGTGCCGGCGGCGCCTTGACCTCGGCGGGTGGGTTCTTCTCAAGCTCGGCCAGCAGATAGGTGACCGCTGCTTCAAGCGTCGGGTCCTGACCCGCGGCGACGAGCTCGGGCCGGTCCACGACCTCGATGTCGGGCGCCACGCCCTCGTTCTCGACGGCCCACTCGTTGTCGGTATCCATAAAGCGGAAGGTCGACGCGAGGATGCTGCCGCCATCGGCCAGCGACGGGTTGCCCGAGATGCCGATGAGCCCACCCCAGGTGCGCGTTCCGATCAGCGGGCCCAGGCCAAGCTTCTTGAAGTAGTAGGGGAATGCATCACCGCCCGACGACGAGTAGCCGTTGATGAGCGTCGCCTTTGGACCCGTATGCGAGAACGCGGGTGTCGCCTGCGGCTCGAGCCCGCGGCGCTTCCAGTAGTTCAACGGCCGGCGCGACACGATCTCGATCATGCGGTCCGGGATGAAGCCACCGCCGTTGTAGCGCGCATCGATAATCAGGGCGTCCTTGTTCATCTGCGGCAGGAAGCGTTTGTAAAGCTCACGGTTGCCGGCGCCCGCCGTGTTCGGTAGGTGAACGTAGCCAATGCGACCGCCCGAGAGTTCGTCGACGCGACGTGCGCGGTCCTCGACCCAGTCGAGGTAGCGCAGCTGGGTTTCCGACGCGACCGTCTGAACCATCACGTCACGACCGCCGCGCGTTGTGGGCCGGTCATTCACGGTCAGCGTGACGACATCGCCCGCGGTGTTCTCAAGCAGCGCGTAGAAGTTCTGCACATCGGCCGCCGCCACGCCGTTGACGGCCAGGATGTAGTCGCCCTCGGCGACGTCGACACCGGGCGCTGCGAGCGGCGAATAGAAGGCCGTTTGCCAGGCTTCGCCCTTGAAGATTTTGACGACGCGGTAGGCATCGTCGGCACGCTCGACCTCGGCGCCCAGAAGGCCGCCGCCGCGACGCTGCACGCTGGGCTGATCGCCCGACTGGACGTAAATGTGGCCCGCGTTCATTTCGCCCGCGATCTCACCGAAGATGTAGTCGAGATCGGCGCGGTGCGCGACGTGGTCGACGAGCGGCGCGTACTTCGCTCGAATGGCGTCCCAGTCCTGCCCGTGCATGTTCGGGTCGTAGAACCAGTCGCGCAGGATGCGCCAGCCGTCGACGTACATCTGCTGCCACTCAACGCGCGGGTCGACGCGCAGCTCCATATTGCCGAGATCGAGGTGGCCCTTGCTCGCGTCCTGCTTGGGCGCGAGGTCTGCGATGCCCAGGCCGCCATTGGCCGAGAACAACACCTTCTTGCCATCGCCGGAAACAGAGAAGTTGCCGACGCCCTCGAGCACGGTCTTCTCTTTCTCTTCCTTGAGGTCGAACATCACAATGTTGCTGTCGCCGTTCGGGGTTGCCACGTATGCGGGGCCCTTGGCCGTCGCAACGAGGTTGCCGTAGTTGCCACCCTGCTCCTGCAAGGCAACCACCCGGGCTTCCAGGCCTGCGTAGTCGATGCTGACCTCGATATCGCCCTCGTCACCGTCACCGTCACCGTTTTCGCCCTCGTCAGCGTCCCCGGCCTGCACCACCTCATCACTCTTGGGCCGGAACAGCGCCGGCTGGTCAGCGGTCAACTGGGCGGCATATACGCGAACCGAGTTGGTGACCATGTAGTTGAACTCGATCGAGCTGAACTGCAGGTTCTGGTCGCGCGATGAGAGGAAGTAGAGGTAGCGCCCCTGCGGGTCGAACACGGGTGACTGCTCGTTCGTGAGCTCGGTCGTCACCTGGCGCGACTGACGGTCGCCGAAGGCGTAGATCCAGATATTGCCGATGCCGAGCTCGTTGTTCTTGATGTAGCTCACGAATCGGCTGTCGGGCGACCAGCTGTAGTCGGTGATGTCGTTGCGGTCGGACGCATCGAGCACCGTGACGCGGCCATTGCCGACATCGACGACATTGAGGCGCTGGTTCTTGTCGCCAAACAGGAGCTTGCTTGAGTCAGGCGACCACACGGGCGGAAACCGCCAGATCGAGCCACCATCGGTCACCTGCCGCGCCTCGCCACCAGCGACAGGGCGCACCCAGATTTCGTATTCGCCGGTCGCATCGGACAGGTAAGCGAGCTGAGAGCCATCGGGCGACCAGCTCGCGGCCACCTCGCGCGTGGTCGGCGTGCGCGTTAGATTGCGGATCGGACCTTTCTTGGCCGGCGCGCTGAACACTTCGCCGCGGGCCGTGATGAGCACGCGATTGCCGGCCGGCGACAAGTCGGCCGACTCAATGAAGCCCGCGGCTTCAACGATCTTGGGCAGGCTCGCAGGGCGGTCGCCCGCGATCGTGATCGTGAGCTTCTGCGATGCGCCACTGGCCGGGTCAAAGCGGTACAGCCAGCCACCGTTCTCATAAACAATGGCCTGCGGGCCCGCGCTGGCCCAGAGCACATCGAAGTCATCATGTGCCGTAACGGCTTCCGAGCCCTCGGCCGAGTAGCGGTAGAGATTTAGCGTGTAATCGCGATCAGATGTGAAGTAGATGTCGTCACCCACCCAAACCGGCTGCTGATCGGTGGCGGGGTCATCCGTCAGTTGCGTCGAGCTGCTGTTCTCGAGGTCGTAGACCCAGACGTCTTGGGCGCGACCACCGCGGTAGCGCTTCCAGGTCCGAAACTCCCGGTCGATCGGTGTGTAGACGATTTTGCTGCCGTCGGGCGAGTACATCCCGCCGCCGCCTTCGGGGATCTCCAACGGCGTTTCGTCGCCGCCGCTCGCGGGCACGCGGAAGTAGCGCCCCATCCGCACGCCCCAAGGCAAGCGGTTAGCGCGGACCAGCACGTTGCTGCCGTCACGGCTCCAGTCGAGCACGCGGTAGTCGGTACCGCCACGTGGCGGCATAGCGCCCACGTCGTTGTACCAGGTCAGTTGGCGCGGCGTGCCGCCGGCTGCAGAGATCACATAAACCTGTCGGGTGCCGTTGTACTCGGCGGAGTAGGCGATTTGGGAGCCATCGGGCGAAAACTTGGGGTAGAGCTCGGCGCCGTTGTGCGAGGTGAGGCGCATCGCCGTGCCACCGGCCGTTGACGCGATATACAGGTCGCCGGCGTAGACAAAAACCACGCGATCGTTGTGGATGTCGGGGAATCGCAGCAGCCGCGTATCGTTGGCGGCGGCAGCGCCGGCAAGCGACAGCAGAAGTGCAATCAGAGTGGCGCGAACGAAGGACATGCGGAAGCTCCCCTTGAAGTGAGGTCGCTATCCTAACGCGCACCCCGGACGGGTGCGACGCGTTCGCAAGAACGGGTTTGCGCCGCGGCCACCGGGAGCGGATCAACCGCCCCGGCAGCGCGCTAGCGCATCAGGGAATCGGCAGGTAGCCGTCGGCGACGCCTTTCGTGACGATGCTCACGGCGTCGTGGGGATGCAGGCTCTCCATGTGCTCGACCCGGACCCAGAAGTCCGCGAAGCGATCATCGCTGTTGAGCGCTTTTTGCACCCGGCGGCCCGCGTCTTCGCAGAACATGAGGTTCGCCGCGTTACGCCGCGCAAACTCCTGCTCATCTTCGCGCTTCACGGCCGTCTGCACAGCGGTCTGCAGCGTGTCCTCGATCTGGTCGATGAGCTCGGAAATCGGGAACTCGTCGATGCCCGTCTCAAGACGCGCGAGGATGTGCACTTCACTGCGCTGCGAGTGCGGCGTCGCGGAGATGCCTTCCTCTGTGCCCAGCCAGGCACGGACGTCTGCCGCGGACACCGTGGCGTGATCACCGAAGTCTTTGTCGAACTGCTTCTGGATGATCTGGCGCGACAACGCGGCCGAGCATGGGCACGTCGATGAGTAGGTCACCGTGACGCCCAGCTCGAGATGCAGTTTGCCGTCGACGAAGGTGCCTTTGATTTGTACGGGGTAACTATTCCAGCCCGAGTTGTCGGAAAGCAGGGCCGGGCGGCGCAGCAGGTATTCGAAATCGAACTGGATGAACGCCGTAGAACTCAGGTCAGAGTGCGAATCCAGGACATCACCGAGCAGATCCGTAAGCACAGCGGGCGTGAGTGCGTGAGTGCCCGCGCTTTCGTCGAGCATGAGGTAGAGGCGGGACATGTGGATGCCCTTGGCCTGGGGGTCCTCAAGATTGACGTAGATTTGCGCCTTGGCGGCCACGTTACGGCTGACGCCACCATCAGACACGCTCAGCGGTACGTGCACATTGCTCATGCCGACCCAATCCAGGGTGCCCTGCGGGTGCAGGTGCTCGCCGGCGGCAATGTCCGGCATTGTGGCGATCGCGGCGGTGCTACTCATATCTCGTTCCTTCGTTGGATGTGCTGTCCTGCAGCGCGCAGCAACCCGCCGGGCCCTGAGGTCCGGAGGTGCAACACGCAGCGCTATCGATGCTTAGCCTTCGCGGAAACGGCTATGCCCGCAGGGTGCGTTCCCTGACGGGCGCTCTTCAGAGGCGATATCATGACGAGATGGCGGATCGCGGTGGCCGCAACCCATTTCGCCTCTTAATCACCAGTATTGGGGCCTGCGGCCCCATTTTCAACCAAGAGACACATGTCGATGCGCATGTTCATTACGAGTTCATCGGTCATCACCGCGCTCACCGTGCTGGCCAGCGCGGCCCATGCACACGAGTCGGAGCAAGCCCACACGCAGCCGCCCTGGCAGGCGGCAACGGGCTGGCCGGATCGCATCGTCATCACGCTGCCCGGGACTCCACAGACGAGTTTCGCCGTCACCTGGCGAACAGATGCAGCCGTTGCGGAGACCGTCGCCGAGATCGTCGAGGCTACGAGCGACGCCCGGTTCGACCTGGATGCTGAGCGCGTGCCGGCGACAACCGAGCGACTCGACGTGCAGCAAATTGAGGCGTCCGGTCAGGTCATGGACTACACGCCCAATACGGGTATCCCGCCCGCCCACTTTCACTCAGTCATCTTCGAGAACCTGAAGCCCGACACGATCTACGCCTACCGCGTCAAAGGCGCCGAGGACCAGTGGTCGCCCTGGCTGCAGACACGCACGGCGGCTAAGGAAGGCCCGGTCTCGTTCCTGTACTTCGGCGACGCGCAGAACGCGCTCCGGTCACACTGGTCGCGTGTCGTTCGGGCGGGTTTCCAGGAAGCGCCCAAAGCCGACTTCATTTTGCACGCGGGCGACCTCGTCAACATCCCCTCGCGGGATCTCGAGTGGGCCGAGTGGTTCGATGCGACGGGTTTTATCCACGGCATGATTCCGGCCGTACCGCTGGCGGGCAATCACGAATACGACCGCATGGAGCTGCCTGACGGGGAACGGCAGTA
>ERZ1740065.38-NODE-38-length-56636-cov-8.578940_pt1 | contig 56636 bp, 47 predicted proteins | sample MGYA00581738_ERZ1740065 | MGnify/ENA primary metagenome ERZ1740065 (study PRJEB43018, sample SAMN04849749) | marine metagenome | isolation source: floating plastic debris | place: Pacific Ocean | collected 2008-09-01 | study: EMG produced TPA metagenomics assembly...
CCCCCCGCTCGCCCACCCCGCCGCACGCACCGCCGACCCCATCCCGACCGCGTTGCCCAGTTGGTTGCTCTTCACGGCATACGTTATCGCCTACGCACACGGACTGGCGCGCGCCGCACGTCGGAGCAACATCTGACATGGCCGTCTCCAGAGACCAGCGTATTTCGATTCGTACGGTCGCCGACACGGGGACCGTGACCGGGCGACGCCTGTTCCGGGTGGCACCCGTGCTCGATCGGATTCTGGGCATCCACCATCTCGATCGCTTCTATCGACAACATGATCTTGCCGGCCTGGCGCCGGAACGCTTTGCGGCGCGCAGTCTCGAAGCGCTTGGTGTCGAAATCGCCGGCGCCGAGTCGCTTGCAGATCGGCTGCCCGACGAAGGCCCTGTGATCATCGTCGCAAATCATCCTCACGGCGGTATCGAAGGCCTTGTACTCGTCAAATTACTGACTGCACTGCGGCCCGACACCAAGATTCTGGCCAACGTTGCATTGAAGGTATTTGATGAGCTCAAGTCGCAGTTCTTGTTCGTCAATCCGCTCAATGCGCGGGATCCAACCAATCGACGCGGCCTGCGCGAGAGTCTGAAGCACTTGCAGGCTGGCGGCGTGCTTGTGATCTTCCCCGCCGGACGTACGTCCTTTTATCAGCCAGAGCTGGGTGCGATTGCCGACAGCGCCTGGAGCCGGTCGGTGGCCAGCCTCGCGCGCAAGTCTGACGCCAAAGTCATGCCGGTCCGATTTATGGGCCGAAACAGCAAGCTGTTCTACCGACTCGGTGCGATCTGGTATCGATTCCGCCTGCTGATGCTCGCGCGAGAGCTCTTGAAGATGCGGGGCCAACGTATCGAGATTGCCGTCGGTGTCGCCGCAGACGTGTCGCGACTGCAGCGCTACGGTGATGAGACACTGACCAGCATGTTCCGCGTGCTGTGTGCGTCGCTTCAGACGGAGCCCGCAGCCCGTGACCGCAGCGCCAGCGAGCAACGGCCGCTGGCCGAGTTGCGCGATGCTGCGACGATCTCGACTGAGATCGCCGCACTGCCCGCCGCACAACGTGCCGTGACCGCGCAAGGCATGATCGTTGGCTATGCCACGCGCAGCCAGATTCCGGAGCTCGTGCGTCAGATCACCCGGGAACGGGAACGCACGTTCCGCCTGCTCGACGAAGGCAGTGGTCAACCGCTCGATACCGATCACTTCGACGACCGCTACGACCATATCTTCTGTTGGCACGAACACGACCAGGCCCTGGTTGGGGCCTACCGCGTCTGCCGAAGCGGCCCCGTCGGCGCCGCAGCACCAACGTATTTGCAGTCGATGTTCAACTTTAACGACGCGTTCTTCCCGGCGCAGGGTGGCGCGCTGGAGCTGGGCCGTTCGTTCATCACTCCGGAATACCAGCGATCACGACACGCGCTCGACCTGCTGTGGCGTGGCATCGGCAGCTACCTGGCCGCGCACGCGGACATCAGCATGCTCTATGGCACCGTGTCACTGTCGACGCAGTACGACGCGGCGTCCACGCAGATGATCTGCAGCGCGCTTATCGAAGCTGAGAGTCCTGTGAAGCCGCGGCACGCATTAGCGCCCACCCTACCGCCCGAGTGGCAGCGTTTTCTTGAGACCCATGTCGTCGATCTGGCCATGCTCAATGCGCTGATTTCGGCGCGTGAACATGACGGCAAGGGCGTCCCGGTGTTGCTACGGCACTACGCCGGTCTGGGTGCACGGTTTCACGCCGTCGGCGTGGATCGTCAATTTGCCAATACGCCAGGGCTCTTGCTCAGCGTAGACCTTGCGACACTGCCAGCCTCGAAGCGCAAGCGCTATCTGGGCCGGGAATCGTAAGAGAGCGTGTTCGACTAGAACCGCCCCTCCAACTCGAGCCCGATCACACGAGGCGCATCAATCGGTCCGTAGAAGGTCCCGTCGAATCCAAAGGTGAGATTTGGGAATGCAAGGCCGGAAATGACGCGTCGATCGGTCACATTTTCTGCGAACAACTTGACTGCGTAACGATCGAAGTCGAATCCCGCAAAGAGATTGATTCGCGTGGCCGCTGGCTGAATGGCGCGACCTGTCAGCGGGTCCAACTCCCGACTCCGGAACTCAAGTGGCGTTTCTCCGACAAAGCTCGCTTCGGCCCTCGCAAAGAATCCGCTTTCTCGGCTGTAGTTGATTGCCAGGTTGCCGTCGTACTCCGGAACGAGCTTTACAGCAACACCATCGAGATCCTCAGTCGAACCGACTTGCCCACGACCACCCTCGATGAATGCTGTGTCTCGGTAAACGGCATCGGTGTATCCCAGATTGGCTGCGATGCTCCACTGCGCACTGAGTTCGTATACCAACTCGATTTCGAATCCAGTATTTTCGATGTTGGCATTGGACGAAATGAACGACGGTGTGATCAGAACGCCATTGTCGTCGGTCAGCAGATCAAATTCCTGCCATCCGTCGCTTTCGATGTAGAACGCTGCCGCATTCAGATAGCCCTTGCCGTTTGCAAACGACTTCTTGAAGCCAATCTCGTAGTTCCAGATCGACTCCGACCCGAATCGGAGAATGTCGGAGGCGACCGTCGGGTCGGCCGAGGCCGCGAGATTAAAGCCCCCGGGGATGTACCCCTTGGCGACATTGCCGTACACCGTCAAGGTATCGCTAGCCTCGTAGCGGAGCGCGAATCGCGGCAACCACTCGGTGAAGTTGGACTCGCCGTCCACCGGTAGAAACGTGATCGTCTGAAATCCGAACGCGATTTCATAACCCGCCTGCGATGAGTCTCGTTTGGCATCGTCATAGCGCAAACCGACCGTGCCGTAGAGTCCCTCGACACCCAAACCAAAGGTCGTCGAAACGAAAAAAGCCAGGTCCTCCGATCCCGCGAACAGGTCGGGGACCTCTCCAAACGGATCGTAATCGCCGAGTACTGGGTTGAAGAACGCCACGTTCCGATTGAAAAACCGATCCTCCAGGTACCAGGAGACGCCCGCCAGATACTCGAAGACGTCGCTATCGAGCGAAGTAAATCGCAGCTCACTCGACCAAATCTGGCGTCGATTCGCGGTGAATCCGTTCTGGAACGGCAAGGCAGAGATATCGGTGTCCAGCCCTACCGAATCCTCTTCGAGATCAGAGTAAGACACGGCTAAATCGATATCGCCAACTGCCAGGGATCGCGTAATACTGAGGCCGGCGACAACGTCCCGTTCGTTTGTCTGCTTTCGCACATCGCTGAAGAACTCATACCGACCGATGTTTCGGCCCTGGTGGAACAAGTCGCGGAATGAACCCAGAGGCACGCCACTGATGGGATCGAACAGAACGTTGTCGTCGTAGGCAGACTGGTCTTGTGGAACAAACTCGTTTTCGAACAGCCCAGGGGCATCAACATCAATCAGGTAGGCAGTGGCGCGAACGGAAAGATCATTGCTGGGCTCAAAGACAAGATGCCCCTGAATGAACGACTCTTGAATCTGCGCCGTACCGGTATCTGGCGAAAACGGGTTTTGAAGAAATGCATCGCTTTCTGCGTACTTCAGCACCAATGACCCCGCAAGGGCATCGCCAACAAGGGGACCGCCGATAAATCCGTTGAGACCCAGAGCTTGATCGCCGTTATAGAAGCTGGTGGTTACACGAGTATCGATCTCCAGTGTGTCCGTGGGCCGCCGCGTCTGGATGACGAACAGACCGGACTCGGCATTGGCACCGTACAAGGTGGACTGGGGGCCGCGCAGCACCTCGATCGACTCGATCTGGTCCAGCACGGCATTGCTCAGCTCTCGAAACGGAATACCATCAATGTAGATGGCGGCCCGGTTCACAATATCCTGGCTGGACTCGATGCCTCTGATCGTAGCGAATACGGAGCTGGTCTGGCCGGACTGGTTGAACTGAACGTTCGGCGCAAGATCGTCGAGGCGTCGGAAATCACGCAGGCGAGCCGCGCTGATCTCTGCCTGACGCAGCACCGTGGCGGCGACGTCGGCATCCTGAAGCGTGGACTCTCGTTTCTGCCCCCGCACAATAATTTCTTCAAGCGCGCTCTGCGCAGGACGCGCTGCGGATTCCGGCTGTCGATTAGGCGCGGGTTCTGTCGACTCAACGATAAGATAGGTATCACCATCGACTTCTAGCGCCAGTCCCGATTGCTCCAGCACGCGAGCGATCGCATCCCGCGCGGTCATGTCACCGGATACGGCCGGTGCTCGCTTACCCGCCGTCAGGTTCCCCGCGACCAGGATATCGATATTGAAGGTATCGCCAATTACGGTGAGTGCATCATCCAGACTGCCTGCGGGTACGACGACCGACTTGGGGATCACGGACTGCCCCCAAGCGCACACCGACATGGCGAGAACGACGGTGCCAACCGCACCACGTATCCACCCCAATCCTGACGCTCTGCGCTTCAACCACGTATCCACCCTGGTGCCTCCGTCGAATACCGAAATGACAATTCAATGTGATTCGTGAATACGACGCTTTGGAGCCGTGGTTTAACACCCCCTTTGGGGGTTCGACCCCAATCTCGCGACTGTCTAGTTTCTGCCGGAAGGCGCTTGGGGTCGCAATACGATCTGCTCAGGGGCAACGGTGTGGACCGTCACCGGCAGAATCCTCGGTAACATGTCGAGCATGCGCTGAATATTGGCGCCGTCGAAGGTAGCGCTAACGGTCTGCAGCTGCAGGCTGCCAGTGGGATCGTCTATGGTGATTGAGCCTTCAAAGTAGCGGTTGGCGTCGGCGATCAGCTCGCTGAGCGGTGCCTGACGATAGACCAGGCGACCGGACTGCCAGGCACCTACTGAAGCCGGGTCGACTTCCGTGATCTTGGCAAGCACAGCGTTGGTCGCTGACACCTGCTGCCCTGCTGTCACTCGCAATGAGGCGCCACCGTCGGCAGCGCCGTCAGCGAGTCGAACACCCACCGTGCCCTCGGCAACCGCAACGCGGGTGATACCGCCATTACTGCGTACATCGAAGCGCGTGCCGACCACGCGCACGACCAGGTCGGTCGATCTCACGACAAACGGTCGGTGGGCGTCAGGCAGAACGTCGAACAGTGCCGCGCCACGGACCAGGTCAGCTTCCCGGATTTCTGGACCCATTCGTACCTCCAACACGGAGTCAGCGCCCAATAGCACGGTGCTACCATCCATTAGTGCAAAGCGTTCGGTTGCCCCAACCGGAGCGGTAAAATCGCTCACAGTGACGGTTATCTCAGTATCAGGCGATCCACGCAGCCACGAGGCCGAGAACACCACAGCCAGAACTGCGCAACCGGTCACCATGGCGCCCGCCAGCCAACGCCGTGCTGAGGTGTGACTGCCAGTGGATACCCACCAGGCCCCCAGCCTTTCGCGTATCAAGGGCCGGTGGAGCTCGGCGTCCAACGCGTCGGGATTCATATTGCTGATTGCTTCGATCGTGTTATCCGCTAGTGCGAATGCCGCTGCATGATGGGGCGCCTGTTGCAGCCAGGCATCAAACGCATCTCGTGTCTCTTTACTGACTTCGGGATCAGAAAGCCGCAGATGCCACTCATGGGCGGCCTGCGAGAGCGGATCGACTGTGCTGCTGATATCAGTCATCGCTAGTCTTCTCTTGATCCGCTGCCGACAGCAATGTATCGATCAGCGCCGTTGCTTTGGCGATGTGTTTTTGTGCTGCCGACCGGCTAACGCCGAGCTGTCGCCCCACATCGGAAACCGAGAGTCCGTCGATACGGTGCAGCATGAAGGCACGTCGGCGCTTAGCCGGCATGCGTCGCAACGCGGTGTTGATCAGCATCAGCTCCTCCTTTGCCAATACGACTCTTTGCAGGTCGATATTGTCACCCCGGGCTGTGAAGAACTGATCTGCCACGTCGGCTTCGTAGCGCGATGCGACACCAGCAGATCGCTTTTCATTCAGGACGATATTGCGCGCCGTCCGCCACAAGAAGGCCTCGGCGTTGCGAATACGCTCAGGCTGCGCGTGCTCCAGCAACTTTTGAAAGGCGAGCTGCGTTACATCGTCGGGGTCAGGCGGCCCGTTGCCAAACAAACGCCGAATCGACGCTGACACGATCCGAGCCTGCCGGCGGTACAGAGCTTCAACCGCGTCACCGTGCTCTGGATCATCCCCGCCGACAGCGTCCGAGGTACTCAATTCACCGGCAACAGTCTTGTCGAGGTCCACTAGTCGACTCTGCTTGATTCAAGAGCCAGAGGTGCACGGCTATCAATCAATGGGGGTGACGCCGTAGCACGAAGTACAAATGCTGTTCGTGCGCAATGATCGCGGTGAGCGCATTGTGCTGGCCGCGCCGACGCGTACATGGACAATATCGCAAACCTGTCAGGCAGCATCTTCTTCAGCCCTCACTTGCAACCTTGCGCCGTGCGTCGCGCACGAGATCGACAAGCGCGGGACGCAATGCGGCCGTCGCGTTGAGCGGTGTCTCGTACTCGAAACGCCGGTGCTCGTCGCCGAGCGCGAGGTCAATGCCTTGCGGATCGAGCCCTGTGATGCGCCAGTCGCCGTCTTTTGCCCCGAGCAGCACCGTGGCGTAGAGCTGGTTGGCATCCGCATGATCGTCATTCATATGCTCGACGGCGCCGCCCTCCATGTCGTTCCAGGCCGCCCAGTCGTCGAAGTCAGTTGTCACATCGTCGGCGACTAGCGCATAGGCGCGGCCGAAACCTGCAATGTAAGAAGCTTCATGGAGGTCGAGGCACCAAAGCGAGAAGTCATCGAAGTCAATGTAGGCGCTGGCCGTGGGGTGTCGGGCCAGGTAGCGACGCCGCGCGCGTTCATGATCATCACCGTCGAGACGGCGCACGACGCCGCTCAGGCTCAACCTGCCGTGGGCGAGCGGATCACCGCTGCCCGGCTCACCGATCAGTAACGAGGCACGGCCGTCACGCGTCATGGCATCCACGCGCCCGGACAACGATGACACAGGAAACACAGGTAGCCCATTGGTATCGGTCGCCAGGCCGACGCGCGTGACCGACGGCGCAGCATCGTCGCCGAGCAGCGCAAGCGCACCATGGCGCGCCGTGCGGATTATCGTGCGCGCCTCTGCGCGAACTGCCTCATCGACGGGTTGCAGCAGTTGTGTCTCGTTATCGGTGCTCATGGTGTCGCTCCTGACCGCTGGCGCGGGACCTAGTCCTTCTTGATCTCAACCGAGTAATCCAGCATTGCGCCCTCTGGCGGGCGCGGAAACGGCGCACAGGACTTGATGAGTTTCATGGCGGCTCGGTCAAAGCGCTTGGAGCCCGAGCTGTCCTTGATCGCCATGCTCACAATGCCACCCTCCAGATCTATCGAGAACGACACGAGCGCTTCTCCGCGGGGTACCGACGGCGGCAGACGTTCACGCGAAAGAATTCGGACGATCTGGCCCGCATAGTTGGAGGCTTCAGCATTGCCCGCCTCCGAGCTGGCGGCTTGCGCGCCCGAGTCGGCCGTCGGCGAGCCGCCCGTCGGGGAAGCGACGCTGTCATCGGCGTCGCGGCCGTCCGCGTTTTGGCTCTCTGTATTCGTGCCCGCCTCCGCGGCATCACTGAGACTCAGCGTCTCGGTGTCCAGTGGCGTGCTTTGCGCGGTTTCCGTCACCGCAGGCTCCGGAGCCACCGCCTGCGGCTCAGGCGGCACCTCAGGTGCGATCTCGGGAGTCTCGGTCGGCGCTTCAGTGTCAACGGGGGCTGCTTCGCTCAGGTCGTCGAGATCCGCGGGCGGCTCCGGCATTGGCTCGGCGACCGCGTCAGGCGGCGTCGCCGGCTGTGACTCGCGCGGTTCAGGCTCGGGCGGCGCGGTTGTCTCAGGAGTGTCCGACGCAATCTCTCCGCCACGATCGGCCTGCGCCGCTGACGTGTCACTGCCTGCACTCCCGAAATTGACGGAGAAACTGCCGCCCGCAACCTCGATCTTCGGCGGCGGCGCGCGGAACACGACAAAGAGCAACAGCCCATGAATCGCCAGCGCCAGGCCGACCGCCAGCAATCCGCGGGCCAGCTTCGGATTCATCGCGGTTGCGCTTGCGTCAGAACGACGATCTGCTCGGTACCGGCCGCCTTGAGGTTGGCAATCAACCGCAGCAGATCACTGGCGGGCAGGTCCTTGTCGGGCAGTAGCCGAACGGGCGCCTGTTCCTCGGCGCGCAGCGCCAGGTAGTCCGACAGCGAATTGATGGGCGCACCGCGGAAGGTCAGGTCCAGATCCTTGGAGATCGCCAAGGCATCGGGTCGGGTACAACAGTCCAGGTCCGTGGACTCCACGAATCGGAGCTCGCGCGGCGGCTGCGCCAGCGTTCCGGCCACCATAAAAAAGATCAGGATCAAAAAGACGATGTTGATCAGCGAGATCATGGGCTCGCCCTTCGCGCGTCGTCGGATCTGCCGCCTCACGGTGCGGGCCCGATGAGATTGATCTCGAGGCCGGGGACCTGCGACATCAGGGTCAGCACATCGATCAGGCGCTGCGTCACCACGGCATCCTCCGGCACCACGGTCAGCGTGGTTGTGCCGGCAGCCGAGAGCGCGCGCAAACGCGCCAGCAGCGCTTCGTCGACAATCTGCTCATCACCGAGACTGACGCCCACGACCTCGATCACCAGCCGTGCGCTCTCGGCCGAGCGGGTACTCGCACCGCCCTGACGCTCGGCAACCGAGATATCGATCTCCGAAAACCGGGAAAAGGTGGAGCTGAGCATGAAGAACAGCAGCAGCAAGAAAATGACATCGATCAACGAGGTGATCGAGGCGCGCTTACGAGGTTGGCGCTGTTTAAGTGCCATGCAGGTCGTCGCCTGCCGAATTGGCGACGACGGCGAAGACGTACTCCGCCGATAATCGCTCTGCGTCGATGCGATCTTCAAACCAGGACAAGGCAATCCCGGTGGGCATCGTCACGGCCAGACCTGCCGCAGTCGTCAGAAGCGCCACCCAGATCCCGCCGGCCAGTGCGGAAGGGTCGACTTGAGCGCCGGCGTCCTGAAGTGCCTGGAAGGCTTCGATCATGCCAATGACCGTGCCCAGCAGTCCCAACAAGGGTGAAAACTGCGCCACGTTATCAAGAATCCGGAATCCGCTTTCCAGCGGCGCCAGTTTCAATTCTGCCTCGGCTTCGAGTAACGCCTTGGACTCGGGGCCCGGCACCACGGTTGTCGCCATCACGAAAACAGGCGCGAGGAAGTGTGGCGACGCTTCGAGCGCCTTTCGCGCGGCTGCGCGGTCACCGGATTTGAACTGCCGAGCCGCCGCCTCGATGTCGGCGCGACTGCCGACCTTCTGGCCGCGGTACTGCAGGATCTTGTAGATCACGAGCGCCAACGTAAAGATCGAGATGATGAGCAGCAGGAGCAGGACCGGCCCACCAAGGTCATAGAACTGGCTGAGCGGACCCAAGGCCCCCTCTCCGGCGGACGTCTCTCGTTCCATGTCGGTTCTTTATGTGTGCGAGTGCGTACGAGCGTTGTGAACGTAAGCTTACCGCCTACGTAAAGCCCACTGCGAGCCAGGACGACTCGCAGTGGGCGTTAGTGACACTCGGTACGGACGTCAGAACATCGCTGACATCGTGAACTTGAAGTTTCGCCCGACGGCGGGGCGCGTCGAAAGCAGCGGCTGGTACTGCTTGTCGGCCAGGTTCTCGACACCGAGACGAATCGACGTGTTGGCCAGAACATCCAGTTGCGGGATGTAGGTCAGACGCAGGTTGTGCAAGGTGAAGCTGTCACCGGAAAGACCCGTCAGCGGCGATTCCCGATCGTCGTCAAGGCTGACAATGGCTTCGTAGCTCAGGTCTGCTGTCTTGCCGAAGCGGTGACCGATCGTCAGTCGGAAGTTGTCGACTGGCGCACGATCGAATTCGGCGACATCACCCGTGTCGATGGCTACCGTTTCATTGTCGGCGATGAACGCACCGTTCAGGTCGATGTAGGTGCCGCCTTCGAACGCCAGTGACGCCTCGATTTCGTAGCCACTGATGTCGACCTCGTCGATGCCGCTGTAGGTCGTCACGTCATCGAGTTCGGTATCGTAATAGTTAAGCTTGAGGGCCAGCACATCGTTGGCGCTAAAAAGGCCAACCGTGTTGTAGGCAAAGCCAAACTCCCAGGTGTCGCCGACCTCTGACTGACGAATGAACTGCTGGTTTTCCGCATCATCGATGATGGGCAGCAGCTCGGTGCGCGCGATGCTGCCGAAAATCGACAAACCGTTTTCGAACTCGTAGCGCAGCGACGCACCACCCATCAAGGCATCATTCGTGACATCGACCGTCACCGGCGGGCCTGGAGGCGTGCCCGGAGGACCTGCCGGGGCCGCGAACGGATCCGCTTCGATATTCGAAGACTCGTAACGCAGCGCGGGGGTGAACGTGAAGCCGCCACCGAAGTTGATTTCATCGATCAGGAAGATGGCGTAGCGGTTGTCGGTGCCGCCTGGCGCCGCCTGCTCGTCAGCGCGGTCTCGGCGTATGTACTCCACACCGGCACGCAAACGGTGCGACAGCGCGCTCGATTCGAACAGAGCTTCGTTGCGAACCGTAAAGCGCGTGGTCTCAAACTGGTGATTAGCGTCGCCAAGCGCGATGACGACGGGGCCGAAGAACGGGTTGGTTTCGAGCGGCGAGCTGCCCGGTACGTAGGTACCCTCGATTTCCTGGTTGGCGTAAGTGAGTGCAACCTCGAAGTTGATCAGGTCACTGTCGTACGGGTCGTAGCCGTAGATTGCTGAGATGGTCTGCGACGTGGTGTCGCGATCCACGTTGCCGAAGGCATCGGTGGAGGTAAAGAACGTGTCGTAAGGTACATCGCGCTCACTGGTCTCACTTTGTGTGAAGCTGACCATGAGTGACTGGGAGTCATCGAACTGCACACGCGCCTTGAGCAGGTATGAAGGCAGATCAAAGGCACTGTTGCCGATGAAGTTGCCGTCACCGTCCTGCTGGTTCATCTGCTCGCGGTAGGAGAAGTTCGCCAGCAGCTCCACGTTTTCGGTGGCCTGGTAGGCCGCCGTCAGCGAGGTGTTGTAGACATCGCGGTTGTTGAAGTAACCCGCCGTCGCGCCGAACGCGAAGCCGGGCTTGCCGCCCGTGAAGTCGGAGGCGTCTTTGGTTTCGAGCTTGACCGTGCCGCCGACGAGGCCGGCGCCGTATTCGAAGCTGCCGACCGTGCCGCGGATGACCTCAACATTTTTGTAGAGGTAGGGATCGGTGAAGAGCTGGCTACCAATGCGGTAGAGCTCCTCGCCGCCCGTGGTGGCGCCGTCAATAATGATCGCGACCTTCTGGTCGGTACCGAACGTACCGTTGGCGCCGAACCCGCGGATGTTGATACCGGAACCGGTCGGCGTGGACCCGTTCACGAGCGTGACGCCCGGAACCGAGTCGATGAGCTCACCGATGGTGTTGGCCTGGCGGTCGTCGATTTCGCCCTGCTCAATGATGGTCTTCGCTTCGGCCGTGTCCGTCTGGACAGCGCGCTTGCTCGTGCCGAGCGTCAGGGTTCCAAGAAACTCACCGTCCTGATTGTCTTCGGTGTCCTGGGCCATCGCAGGCGCGGTGGCGGTCAGGGCGGTGATCACGGCGGCGGATACGAGGCTCCGCCGAAACCTTTTAACTGGGTGGGAAGACACGGTAGTCTCCTGTGTTTGTAAATGCGAATGATTCTCATTCTACAGGCGATTCTCATTCGTGCAAAGTGTTGCAACCCAGCGACAGTGTGTTCTTGAGCCTTCAGGTTCTAGGCGGTATGTAGTTTCTTAGACAAAGATTATTCGTTGTTTGAGCGCTACGGTGGCAGCCACGGCACCGTTTCATTGAACATAAGCTGCGCCAGTACGGGCACAAGCACCAGAGGACACCACGCATGGCATCGCATCAGGGGCTTTTGATATTGATGGCTCTTGCGCTGATGGCAGGTGCCGCTGGCGGGATGGAGCAAGAGATGACAAAGACCTCAACAGCGCAGCGCCTGACACTGGCCGCCGAGCCGGTGCACGAAATTGGCCAGCTGGCTCGTGAACCCATGGTGGTCGCGCATCCGGATGGCACCCTGTTTCTTGCCGGCTTCGGTTCGAAAGTCACGGGTGTCGACCCCAATAAACCCCCGCTCCTCTGGAAAAGTACCGACGGTGGCCTTCAATGGACGCCGGTCGCCGTGGGCAACGCAGAGGACGGCGCGCGCGGTAACTCAGACGTGGATCTCGCCATAGGCCCCGACGGTGCGTTGTACTTCGTCACCATGGGCTTCGATCGAAGCACCTTTGAGGGCACCCACATCACCGTCGGCGTGAGTCACGATGCCGGCGAAAACTGGGACTGGACCGTGCTTTCGGAGACTCGTGGTGACGACCGCCCCTGGGTAGCGGTGGCACCCGATGGCACCGCGCATGTGGTGTGGAATGACGGCAAGGGCGTGAACCACGCGAGCAGTACCGATGGTGGTCAGCGATGGACGCGGACAGACAAAAGAGTTTTCGACGTGGGCGGCTCCAGTCATCTGGCCGTAGGACCCGAGGGCATGTTGGCAGTGAGGATTACGCCGATCTCGGCGTCTGGCCGTCAGTTCGATGAGGGCGTCGACAAAGTAGCCGTCAGCACCGACAAAGGACGCAGCTGGGTTTTGCACGACGCACCCGGGCAGCTCGTGTGGGACCCGACGTTCCAGCAACCCGGCGTGATTCCGCGCTGGGTGGAGCCGGTAGCCTGGGATGCGCAAGGCGCGCTGTACTCACTCTGGAGTGAGGGCACCAATGTCAGGCTGGCCCGCTCAACAGATCGTGGTGCGAGCTGGGCAATCCACGAGGTTGCCGACGATCAGATGGCGGCCTTCTTCCCCTATCTCGTGGCGCAGCCCTCGGGCGAGCTGGCGGCTACCTGGTTCACGGGCAATCGGCAAGAAGACTCGCTCTTCGTGAATGTGGCGCACTTCAGCGCCACCGCGTCGGCCGATGCAGCGCCTCGGATTGTGCGCGCTGAGCCGTTTGTTCCTGAGACCTGGCAGGACAGGGTAGACGTCAAAGCGCGGGACACGGCTGGCGAATATGTCCCGGTGCTGTTCTTGCCTGACGGTACGCTGGGCGTCGCGACGCCAGTGCAGGACGCACACAACGATCGCTACGGCTTCACGTGGTGGCGGTTCGAAGTGGAATAACGGTTGGCGCGCCCGGCGGGATCCCTATGTTTGACCTTCTGCCCGCCGGCCCTCCCTCATTGACTTATTTGTACAAATAAGCAAATATAAGTCGATGGATGATGCACAACGCCAGGAACTCGCCGACCTTCTCAAAGCGCTGGGCGAGTTCAATCGCCTGTCTTTGGTGTATGAGCTGTGCCAGTGCAACGCACCGCAGAATGCCATGTGCCTCTGTGAATGCTGCAGCGTTGATTCATCCGTGGTGTCACGCCACTTGAAGGTGCTCGCCCAACAAGGCGTGGTCCAGATGGAGAAAAAGGGGCGTGAGCGTGTGTATTCCCTCAACCGCAGCGACGTCGCCGACAGGCTTCGCGCGCTCGCGGATCAGATTGAGGGCTAGGCCTGCAAACTTGGGAGAACATCAGCCATGACCGACGAGAAAAAATGCGATTGCGACTGCGAAACCCGCAAATGCTGCGAAGAAAAAAGCTGCGAGTGCTGCGCGGAGCGCTGCTGCTGCTAAGTCCGTCGAGACCGCCGGTCACCTGACCGGCGACACTCAGCGCGCCGTCGATGCGGCTCTGACGGCCCCGTCGTTGCGGTTCGTATCAGCGACTCGTTGCCAGCGGATGGCGATGTCACCCAATTCACCCTCGGCGGTGACGCGCGCCTCGACGGGCGCGGAGAGGTCGATATCAAAGGTCTGATAGGTGTGCCCACCGTGCTCGCGGGCCGCCTCAAGGTGCAGGCGGAACTGGCTGCCCGCGACAGGCTTGCCGCGGTCGTCCCGCCCATCCCAGCTCACCGAATAACTGCCGGGCCGCCGCGTGGCCCGCGCGTAGCCATCGAGAAGCTCTCGATTTTCCCGTCCTACTGCCCGCCACCAGCGCCGGTTTTCCTGCGCCCAGCGTTGGCTGTCGCCGAGGATCAGTAGATTGCGAACGGGCTTGCGTTCGCTGTCGGTGATCCACAGTGCGACGTAGGGACGACGGTACTTGCCGCTTTCCACCCGGGGAATCTGAAAGTCTACGGTCATCACCGGTATCGAGCCTGACTCGCTTGCGCGCTCAAGCGCGCGCCAGCCGTCCGACACGAGCTGTTGACCACCCTGCAACACCAGCAGTAGCTCTATGCGTTCCTGCCCGGCCGCCCATTCGAGCGCATCGCTGCCGCTGACGCTGGCGGCAACGGTTGCGGCGACATCGGCCGCCAACGCGGTATCGGCAATCGCGAAGCCAGATGTGCCGTGCGCCACGGGCCAACCGTCGCGCGTGGAGAGAATCTGGCTGTAGTCGCGACGACGAACCTTGAAAGTCCGGCCGCTGTGACCGCTCGCCGCTAGCGCCTGGTTGCTCAACTCGACAGTACCGTCGCGGGCTGCTACATCCGCTGGCGTCGCCGAGAGACCCACACGCCAGGGCACATTCCCTTCGCTCGTACCGACATAGAGACCGTCCCCGCCGATATCGACCTTGATGCCGACCGCGTTCGGCACCACCGAACGCATTGCGGCCATGGCCTTGTCGATGATGTAGCCCTTGGCAATGCCACCCAGGTCGAGACTGACACCCTCTGGCAGTGCATACGTGCCGTCAACGGGCACCGGCAGTTCGGTCGCGCGCAGCGTTCTGGCCAGTGCGCGCAACTCGCGTCGGGCGGGTGGCGCGTCCTGACGCTCCGCATCGCGCCAGGCGCTGCGAATCTGACCCAGCTTGCAGCTGAACTGCCCGCCGGTCGCCGACTCCCAGTGGCGGCATTGGCTGATCAGCTCGCGAAGTTCAGGCGACATCGTCTCCAGAACCCGCGCCTGATTCAGCCGCGACACCTCGCTGTCCGGTTGATAGTCGGATAGCAGGGCCTCCAGACGAGACGTTTCCTCAAGGGCCGCCGCAAAGGCGGCGTCCGCCTCGGAACGACTCACGCCGACCACCGACAGGTCCATGCTGGTGCCCAGCACGCCGCCGTAATGACGCGTCATCGTTTCGGCCGACACCGCCCCGGCCAGAACCGTCGCAGCCAGAACGGCGGCGGTCTGCAGCAATCGCATTGTCATCAGCGTGGAAGGTCTCGCGGCCGGCGCTAGTCCCCGGTATTGGCAGCAAGCTGCTGCTCATCTGCGGCTTCGAATCGCGGCGGCATCGGGTCGTCGAGCGACACATAGCCGTCCTGACTGCCGTCGTAGCGGGCAAAGATGCGATTGCCCGACGCTCGATATTCGGCAAAGGTCATCTGACCATCGCTGTCGTCATCGAGCTTTCCGAAACGGCGTCGGCTCTGCTGTACCGATTCAGCCCGGAACGTGTCGATGACGGCATCCATGCGGTCCTCGAATTCACCCGCGTATTCATCGGGTTCGAGTGTCCCGTCGCCATTGAAATCAGTGAGGTCGTAATCGGCGCGACGTTTCCCATCAAACTCATCCCGCTCGACGCGACCGTCCTGGTTCAGGTCGTAGCGTGCCATGACGCCGGCAAGATTATGCGTCGTCGGCATGACCAGCATGGACCGCGCATACGACATTTGACGCTCACGGCGCTGCTCGCGCTCTTCGGCTGTCAACTCGCTGTCAGGCTTCGGCGACCAGTTGTAGCTGCGTTCCGGGTCGGCGCTATTGATGACGTTGTCCTTGTTCGTATCCCAGCCCGTGAAAATCCGATCACCTGATGCCGCGTACTCGTTCCAGGACATGAACTCATCGTCGTCCTTGTCCATGGCGGCAAACCGAACGTAGGTCTGTTTGGCACGCCCGCTGCGGTCAACCTCCAGTTGTGCGTCGAGACGGTCTTCCCACTCGTAGACGTATTCCTGCTCGTCGACGATCCCGTCACTGTTGGTGTCGGTAAGGTCAAAGCGATCGCGCCGGGACTGTTCAAACTCGATCGAGCTGACCCGGCCGTCGCCATCGTGGTCATGGTCAGCGATGAAGTTCATGCGACGTCCCTCTTGCTTCCACTGCGCCATGCGGGCCTCGGCGGCGCTCACTGAGGTCTTGGTCGTTGCTTTTTCTGCGGTGCCGTCACCGGCAATAGCTGTACTCGCGCAAAACGCGAGCACCGCAAACGGTATAACTCGAGTCATTGGGTTGCTCCGCCAATTTCGGAAAAAATTTATCCTCGCACCGTCTCCGCCTAAATACAAATGAGAATCATTTGTATTTGTCCTGTAGGCCACATAACCTTTTGATGATGAATAGATTGTTATCGCTAGGTACGCAGTCATGACGCGGCAGCGGTTCTTTACGCTGATCCGCAGCGTACATCTGTACAGCTCAACAGCGCTGTTCGCGTCGCTGGCCTTTTTCTGTGTAACGGGCGTGACCCTGAGCCATGGCTGGTACCTCGATTCAGGCAGTCGCAGCGATTCACGGGAACTGGCCATTCCAGAGGCGCTCGCCCAGGGGCTGGCGCCCGATGTTTGGGATCCGGATATTGATGCCCTCACCGACTTCATCGAGCGCAGTGCCGGGCTGCGTGAGCCGACCAACATCGAACTCGACCGTGACTACGGCGAGATCACGCTGTCCTATTCCGCGCCGGCGGCGGATGCGGATGTGCTGGTCACCCAGGAGGGCATGTTCATCGATGCCCAACGTGGCTCCTGGCTGGCGACACTCAATGATTTGCACAAAAACCGGGATGCCGGCCTGAGCTGGTCGGTCCTCGTCGATGTCACCGCGATCGGCATGTTGGTCTTTGCCCTCACCGGCCTCGTTATCCTGTTTCAAAATCGCCGCAAGGTTCGCAGGTCACTGATGATTGTTGCGGTAGGTCTGGCAACACCCGTGTTTATTTTTCTGTTGCTCGTGCCCGGCATTCCCGTTCAGACGTAGCGCGCCGCAGCTTCCTGCTGACCGCGCGTCACGGCTAGAACGTCAACGTCAACGTCGCGCCCTGCCCGTCCGGCTCGACAAGCCGGATGAACCCGCCATGCGCAATCATGACCTGCCGCGCCAGCGCGAGTCCGACCCCCGAACCGCCCTCACGCGTCGTGAAAAACGGCACGAAGATCTTGTTGACGAGATCGGCAGGCACACCCGGACCGTTGTCGGTGATGGCGATAACCACGTTGCCTCGGCGGTTCAGCCGCCCCGTGAGCGTCACTGCGGGTGCATCGCGCTCCCGACAGGCCTGCCATGCGTTGCGCAGCAGGTTGAGCAGCACGGGCTCGAGCAGGTCGCGGTCGGCGTAAACGTCGAGCGACGCCGGGTCGGCATTGTGGGTCAGCGATACACGGGCGTCCTGCCATTCGGCGGTTGCAAGCTGGGTCACGGTCTCGAAGAGATCCAACAAGGCGACGCGCTTTTTTTCGGGTGGCGCAAGGCGCGTAATCTGACGGTAGCTTTCAACGAACTGCATCAAGCTGTCCGAGCGGCGTGCCACGGTCGTCACGGCCTGATGCAAATCATCGACGTCTTCTCCCAACGCCGGGTCGCTGCCGCTGCGGGCCCGGATATCGTCGGCAAGATCCGCGGCCGTCTGCGCCAACGACGTGACGGGCGTGATGGAGTTCATGATCTCGTGCGTAAGCACTTTGACCAGATCCTGCCAGGCCTGCGCCTGTGTCGCATCGAGCTCGGACTGGATGTCCTGCAGCGAGATTAGCCGCTCGCTCTGGCCCTCGATGACGACCTCGGTAACGGCGAGCGTGAGGCGGTACTCGATGCCCTCGACCGAAAACGTCACGAGCCGCCGCTGCCCGGGCACGGATTCGTCGATGGCATCGTGGAACGCCTTGCCGAACTGCAACAGGTCGGGAAGCCTCGTGACGTGGGCTGCGCCGAACAGCCGGCGCGAGGCATTGTTTTGCAACGTCACCGCACCATGCGCGTGCAGCGTCAGCAAGGGCACGGGAATGTGTTCAATAAGCGCCTTCAGACGACGGATCTCGACTGCTTGCCCCGTCGCGCGCTCGCGCATGCGTTCAATGATGTCCGAGAAGGCCTCGCCGAGCTCCGGGAAACCCGAGCCCAGATCCTCAAACTCGAATCGCTGTGAGAAATCCGCATGCCGCGCGGCATCGAGAAAGCGTGCGATCTCTCGATTGGTGCGGCTTACGAAGTACCAGAGCTCCGTGGCAGCCGCCGCAAACAGCAACGCCGCGACGATGTTGGCGCTGTGATACCCCGGCGCCACAAGTAACCAGGTCGCGAGCGTCAGCAGGCCACCGGCAATAACGAGCCGCACACCCAATCGAAGCGCGAATCGTCTATAGACCATGCTTTTCCATTCGCCGGTACAGCGAGGCACGGGTGAGCCCGAGCTCCCTGGCCGCCTTCGAGATGTTGAAACCGTGCTTGCGCAGCACCTTCTCGATGGTCTGACGCTCCATCTGGTCGAGGTTGTGAACGTTGGGAATCGCCGTACCTGCTGCACCTGAAGACGCCGGGCCGCTCAGCTGCAGATCTTCGATCTGAATCACGTCACTCGTAGCGAGGATCACGGCGCGTTCGATGGCATGGCGCAGCGCGCGCACGTTGCCAGGCCAGGGATCGTCGGTCAGCGCTTGCTTCGCATCGTGCGTCAGCGACAAGCGCGGCTTGCCGTATTTCTCCCCGTAGACGCGCAGGTAGTGTTGTGCGATCGCTACGATGTCGTCTGTACGTTCGCGTAGCGGCGGCACCGTGATCTCAACGGTGTTAAGCCGAAACAAAAGGTCGGGCCGGAATCGTTGTTCGTCGCGCAACGCTGCGGCGGGCACGTTGGTTGCTGCGACGATGCGCACGTCGACGGGTTCCGAGCGATCCGAACCGACGGGCGTGACGTGCCGCTGTTCGAGCACGCGCAGGAGTTTCGCCTGCTGCGCGAGTGGCAGGTTGCCGACCTCGTCGAGAAACAGTGTGCCGCCGTTTGCGGCCTGGAAGCGGCCTGCACGGTCGGCGTTTGCGCCCGTAAAGGCGCCCTTCTTGTGTCCAAACAACTCAGACTCGAACAACGACTCGCTGATTGAGCCCATATCGACGGAGAGAAACAGTTGACCCGCACGCGCCGAACGTCGGTGGATCTCACGCGCGATGAGCTCCTTGCCCGTGCCGTTCTCGCCGAGAATGAGGATGTTCGCATCCGTGGGGGCTGCGCGCTCTACCACCGACAGCACGCCGGCGAGTGCACCCGACGTGCCCACGATCGGTGACGGCTGCCCCTGCGCGGACTCCTGGAGCAGCTGATTTACGCTGCGCAGCGACGCGTTCTCAACACGGCGCCGATGCAGCTCGACGGCCGCCGACAACGTCGCGACGACCTTCTCGTTTTGCCAGGGCTTGGCAACGAAGTCGCTGGCACCAAGCTTCATCGCTTCGACCGCAGTATCAACCCCGCCATGTGCGGTGATCATGACGACGACGAGGTCCGGGTCGAGCTCGCGAATGCGAGCCAGCCATTCAAGCCCCTGCGCACCGGAAGACTCGCCAGGCCCGAAATTCATGTCGAGCAGCACCGCATCGAATTGCCCGCCGCCGACGCGCTCCGGAATCGACGTCGGATCGTTGAGCGTTTCGACGTGCTCGAAGTGGCGCCGGAGCAAGAGTCGGCCCGCTGTGAGGATGTCGGGGTCGTCATCGACGATGAGGATGCGGCCGGGCTCGGGCATGGGAAATCAGGGATCTGGACGAGTGTCCGGAATCGTACAGTCACTGTTCGAATTCGTACAGTTTCAAGCGCCATGCCGCACTCACGACATTTGAAATCAGACACTTAGAAGTTGGCACACCGCTTGCTATAGCTCTACCAGGCATACACAAGGCTGCAAAGAGCACATCCAGTGAGCAAGGTTTCCAGCATCGAAAAGCCGCACACACCGGGCCGACCGGGCCTCTCCGGACAGGGTATGGACCGCATCGTCGAGAAGCGCACTGACTGGCGAAAGCGCGCGGGCTACGCTGCGCTGGCCCTGGCCGCGGCTGCCTTCGCATGGTGGGTCTTCGCAACGCTCACGGGTGGCCGCTCGCTGAGCGTCAACGCCGAACGCATCAAGGTATCACCGGTCTCGATCGGCACCTTCGAGGATTTCATCCCGTTACGCGGTCGCCTTGTTCCAAGCAGCACCGTCTACCTCGATGCGATCGAGGGCGGCCGCGTCGAGCAGGTGCTCATCGAGGACGGTGCACGCGTCGCGGCCGGCGACCCCATCGTGATCCTGTCGAACACAAATCTGCAGCTCGAGGTACTCGGCCGCGAGGCCGCAGTGACCGAGCAGCTCAACAACATGCGCACGATCGAGTTGCAGCTCGAACAGAACCGGCTCTCGCACGCGCGCAACCTCGTCGAGATCGAATACCAGATCACGCGGCTCACGCGCAGCATCGAGCGCCAGCAGGAACTCGCATCACGCGAACTCGTCTCGCAGTCCACGATCGACGAGCTGCAAGACGAACTCAATTACTTCCAGGCACGCCGCGCCGTCACGCTCGAAAGCCAGGCCACCGACGCGCGACTGCAGGAAGCGCAGCTGCGCCAGCTCCGCGCCTCGGGCACGCAGCTCGAATCCAGCCTCGCCCTGGCGCGTGAAAACCTCGAGGACCTCAATGTGCGCGCGCCCGTCGCGGGCAAGCTCACGGGCTTTGTCGTCGAGGTCGGGGTGTCGATTGCGCGCGGCGGTCGACTCGGCCAAATCGACGACCCAGACGGCTACAAGCTCAAGGTACAGATCGACGAGTTCTACCTTGGCCGAGTCGACATCGGTCAGACCGCAACAGCTCAGCACAACGGCCAAGCGCACGAGCTCGCGATCACCAAAATCTATCCGCAGGTGAACAACGGGCAGTTTGAGGTCGACATGGCATTCGCCGGGCAGCCCGATGACCTGCGTCGCGGCCAAACGCTGCAGCTTCGCCTCACGCTTGGGGACAACGCCGACGCGGTTCTGATTCCGAACGGCACGTTCTACCAGGAGACGGGTGGTGCCTGGGTCTTTGTCGTCGCGCCCAACGGCGGCGAAGCCGTGCGCCGCAGCGTACGTATGGGCCGGCGCAACACCGATTTCATCGAGGTACTCGATGGGCTCGAGCCCGGCGAGCGCGTCATCACATCACCGTACACGAGCTTCTCCGGCATGGACCGGCTCGTGCTCGACCAGAACTGAACACCGGACAGGGAAACAGCCATGCTCAAGCTCCACGACATGTTCAAGGTATACCGCACCGATGAGGTCGAAACCGTCGCGCTTAACGGCGTCAACATGGAAATCGATCAGGGCGAGTTCGTCGCCATCATGGGGCCTTCGGGCTGCGGTAAATCGACGCTGCTCAATATCGTCGGGCTGCTCGACAACCCGACCAGCGGCGACTACTGGTTCTTCGATGAAAACGTTGCGAAGTACAGCGAGGCGCAACGCAGCATCATCCGCAAGAAGAACATCGGCTTCATCTTTCAGAGCTTCAACCTGATCGACGAACTGACCGTTGCCGAGAACATCGAGCTTGCACTGCTCTACCACAAGATGGCGGCCTCGGAGCGTAAAGACCGCGTGGCCGCGGCTATGGACCGCATGGGCATCGCACACCGCGCCAAGCACATGCCCGGGCAGCTCTCGGGCGGCCAGCAGCAGCGCGTGGCCGTTGCCCGCGCTGTCGTCGGTAACCAGCCCTTAATCCTGGCCGACGAGCCCACAGGCAACCTCGACTCCGTGCACGGCCAGGAGGTCATGGAGATGTTGCGTTCGCTGAACAGCGAGGGCACCACCGTCGTCATGGTGACGCACTCAGCGGCACATGCCGACTATGCGCATCGTACCGTCAACCTGTTTGACGGCCACGTTGTTACCGACAACACACGCGCCGCCTGACCCGCCCCTCATCTGCGAAACGGAAACCGCCATGACCTGGAACAACGTCATCATCGCACTCAGGAACCTGCGAAAGCACAAGGTGTTTGCGCTCATGAACATCATCGGGCTCGCCATCGGGCTCGTGGTGTTCGTGTTCGGCAACCTGCTCGTGAACTACGAGGCCAACCACGACGCGAATTTCGCCAACGCGAACCGCATCTACTCGGTCGGCTCTATCGCCGCACCCGAACTCGACGTCGGTGTCGACCGAATCAACAGCACCTTCATGGCCGTGGGTCCAGTTCTCGGCACGACGCTGAGCGACATCGAGTACGTTTCGCGATCGATGGCCGAGGAATATCTGATTACACGCAACGGCGACGGCTTCTATCAGCAAATCCGCTTCGTCGACGCCGCCTTCTTTGAGATGTTTGATTTCGAGTTTCTCGCGGGTGACCCCAAGGCAATGGATAGCCCCTCCGCGGTGCTCATGACCGAGTCGTCGGCAATCCGCTATTTCGGTCGCGCGAATGTCCTCGGCGAGACCGTCACACTCGATAATGAGTTCGATTACAGCGTGGCGGCGATTGTGCGGGATCTCCCCCGTGACACCCACTTCAACTCCTCGGTGTTCCTCGCAGCCGATTTCGAGGTGGTGATGTCCATCAAGGCACTCGGCCGCATGCGGGACTACGACCTCGCCGGCGACTGGAACAACCTGGCGCTCAACAACATGCTTTACGTGCAGCTGCCAGCCTCACTTGACCAGGCGTGGCTGCAGTCGCAACTCGACGCCGTCTACGAGCGCATCGTCCCCGTGGATCAGCGCGAAGTCACGGCCGGCTTTTATGTCACCCCACTAAAGGAAACAAACCTCGCGATCTGGGACACCCTGGGGCTGCCCGTCATCGAGGTCGTCAGGCTCCTGAGCCTGCTGGTGCTCGTCGTCGCATGCGTCAACTACACGAATCTCGCCACCGCGCAGTCGCTGGGTCGCAGTCGCGAGGTTGGAATGCGCAAGACCATGGGCGCGGGGCGCGGCCAGTTGCTGACCCAATTCCTGACCGAGAGCGTTGTCATTGCCACGCTGTCGATGCTGGTGGCCATTGCCGCGCTCGAACTCATCATTCCACTGTTCAACGCTGCGACGGACAAGATGCTGGTGCTCGACTACCTCGGCACCTTGCCCTGGCTCGCGCTTGCCGTGCTCATCGTGGGCGTGGGCGCAGGCATCTACCCGGCGCTGCTGATCACCAAGGCCACACCCATCGAGGCACTGCGCGATACCGCGCGCAAGGGACGCAAGGGTTCGCGAACGCGCTCCCTGATGATCGGCGGCCAGTTTGCGATTTCCGCATTCATGCTGGCCATCGTCGCGATCGTGTTCACACAAAACGAGCGCGTGAAGGAGACCAGCTTCGAGTTCCCGCGTTCGGAGGTCTACGTGTTGAACCGGCTCAACGTCGATGACATACGCGAACGGCTGGACGTTCTTGAGAACGAGCTCGAGGCGCTGCCGCGCGTCGACAGCGTAACGTTTTCGAGCCAGGTGCCGTTCGAGCAGAACAACTCCACCCATGATGTCGCACGCCTTCCGGGTGATGAAGCCGGCAAATTTGCTATTCAGGTCATGCGGATGCGGCCCGACTTTCTCGAAACCTACGATATTCCGGTGCTCGCAGGTCGCTCGCTCGACCGCAATAACGCGAGTGACGAAAGAACCGTCGGGCAGGAGACGCTCAACGTCATCGTCAACGAACTCGCCATCCAGACCCTGGGCTTCGCGTCGCCACAGGACGCGATAGGCGAACGCTTCTTCGATCTCGAGGTGCCGGATACCGTCGCACGCGAGTACGTCATCGTCGGCGTCGTACCCACGCAGAACATCACAGGCCTGTTCAACTCGCTCAAGCCCTGGGTCTACTGGTACCAGGAGAACATCGTCCGCGTTGGCTCGGTTCGAATCACGGCCGGCAATATGAGCGACGCCATCGATGATATCGAGCGCGCCTGGAAGCGCGTCATCCCTGACTACCCCATCCAGGGACGCTTCCTCGACGACGTGTTCGATGATGTCTACAACATCCTCAAGCTCATGAATTCCACACTCGCCGGCTTCGCCTTTATTGCCATGGCGCTTGCGTTGTTCGGGCTGTTCGGTCTGGCGGCCTTCATGGCAACCCAGCGCACCAAGGAGATCGGTGTTCGCAAGGTGCTCGGCGCGAACAACCTGCAGATCGCGCGCCTGCTCGTGTGGCAGTTCTCGAGGCCCGTGCTGTGGGCGCTCGCGATCGCATTGCCGCTGGCCTGGTTCGCCGCGAGCCTTTACTTGAACTTCTTTTCGGATCGCATCCCGACATCGATTCCTATTCTGGCTGTGGCGGGGCTGATCGCCGTGCTGCTCGCCTGGCTCACGGTTGCCGGGCACGCCGTGCGTATCGCGCGCGCGAATCCCGTGCGTGCGCTGCGTTATGAATAGGCGATCGTCGTCAGGCGCCGCGACGAATACCGGTTAGAAACACGAAGTCATCCGGAAACGTCACCGTGTCGCCTGTCAGGGTCCTGCGCATCTCTTCGACGCCAGCGGAAAGCTCCTCGTCACTGAACTCACTGAGAAGGGACATGTAGCGGCCCTCAACCATTTGGATATATCGCTCTGTTGGCAGCGCCTGGTTGAGCGTGTGATGTGCGATTTCAACATCCAGTTGCCCGTCTCGCAGCGCGTCCGCGATGTCGAGGTGGTTGGGCTGCAGACGCTCAAATCTCTTAAGCGCGGCCTGGAAGAGCGGATAGCGGATGCGTTGCGGCAACATGACGATCAACAAGCGCCCGCCTCCAGTCAGGCATCGCGCCAGATTGGATAGCGACATCGAAGGGTCGGGAAAGTGGTGCACGGCTTCCTTGATGAGAATCCGGTCAACACGCTCCCCTCGCTCAGAGAAGCTGTCGGCGTCTCCGACAATGGTCTCGATCTGGACCGAAGCATCAAGATTCGCCAGCATCGATGGCGACGGATCTACGACCTTGACGGGATTGCGCAGATCAACCCGCTCCATCAGCGCTTTTGCGAAGATTCCCGTCCCACCGCCAATATCCGCCACCGTATGGCTTGGCTCGGGACGGAGATGCTGCACGATGAGGTCGGTCATGCCGCCGACATTCGCCTGCGAGTGGGCCCAGTGCGCATCGTATGTTGCTGCAAGATGCTCGTAGTGACGATCTGTAAAACTCGAGTCGGCGCTGTTCATAGGGGCTACTCACAGTGTGTCTTCTTCATCATTATCAGAGAATTGCTTGTCAATGACTGTCTTTCGATATGGCCAAGCCAATCCCTGTGGCTGGTGATTTTGGCGCCCGAAGACTGAAAACCGAAGCGATACCCAATAAAAAAGGCCACACCCCTGGGAGCGCGGCCTTTCGTGCCATGACTGGCGCGCCCGACAGGATTCGAACCTGTGACCCCTGCCTTCGGAGGGCAGTACTCTATCCAGCTGAGCTACGGGCGCGTGGCGCTAAGTGTAGTCGACATTGAATCGGCAACAAACCACCGCGTTAAGGCGCGGCAGCGCAAGCGCCGGAATGCGATACTACGCGCCGTTCTGACCCGCCACTCGCCAACGCCATGTACCCGCTCCTGCGCTCCTTTCTGTTCCAGATCGATGCCGAACGTGCACATCACCTCGTGATGGACCGGCTGTCGGCGGCCGCAGCGCGGTCGCCGGCCAGGGCACTGTTGACACAGCGCTACGCCAAGCGGCAGTACGACCAACCCCGCGAGGTGATGGGGATCACCTTCCCCAACCGCATCGGCATGGCTGCCGGCTTCGACAAGGATGCCCGCCACCTGACTGCCCTGCAGACGCTGGGCTTCGGCTTTGTGGAAGTGGGCACCGTGACGCCGCGTGCCCAACCCGGCAATCCGAAACCGCGCATCTTCCGGCTGCCGCGCGACAAGGCACTGATCAACCGGCTGGGCTTCAACAATGAGGGGCTTGACGCCATGCGCGGGCGCCTTGAGCGACGCCCCGAGGGCCTTGTGGTCGGCGGCAACATCGGCAAGAACAAGGACACACCGGCCGACGAGGCGGTCAATGACTACGTGACCTGCTTCCGCGGCCTGCACGACCGCGTTGACTATTTCGTGGTCAATGTGAGCTCGCCCAACACACCCGGACTGCGAAACCTGCAGGACCGCGAGCCGCTGACCCGAATCCTCTCTGAGGTGCAGAACGCCAATCAGGGGCTGGCGACATCCAAGCCGATCCTGCTGAAGATCGCGCCCGACTTATCGGATGCGCAGATCGTCGACACCGTGCACCTGGTCCAGGAGCTGGGCGTGGACGGCATTGTGGCCTGCAATACCACCATCAGCCGCGACGACCTCGAGACGCGACCCGACCGACTCGAGGACATTGGCGCGGGTGGCGTGAGCGGGCGCCCGGTGCAACAGCGCGCCACTGACGTCACGACCCTGATTCGCGAAACCGCGGGCGCCGACATGACACTCATCGGTGTCGGCGGTATCGCATCGGCGGACAGCGCGCGGGAACGCCTCGCGGCGGGTGCAGACCTGCTGCAGATCTACACGGGGTTCATCTATGAAGGCCCGGCAATCGTGGGCGCGCTCAAGCGCGCGGTGATGAATGCCTGACGCGCACCAGGTGCGGATCACGCACGCTTTTTTCGTTTCCGCAGCCGGTCGTTCTCCATGCGCTCTTCGCGCATGCGTTTCCTGGTCGCCGCAAACGAGCAGATCGGGCACGTTTCCAGATCGTGAAACCGGGCCGGACAATACTCACGCCCGAAAAAGATGATCTGCAGGTGCAGCTTGTTCCAGAGCGACTCGGGGAAGATGCGCTTCAGGTCGCGCTCAGTCTTCGTGACGTTGCTGCCGTCGGTGAGTCCCCAGCGCGTCGCGAGCCGATGAATGTGCGTGTCGACGGGAAACGCGGGCACACCGAAGGCCTGTGACATGACCACGGCCGCCGTTTTGTGGCCGACGCCAGGCAGCGCTTCGAGCCCGTCAAAGCTGGCGGGCACCTCGCCGCCTGCGGCGACCAGCATATCGGCGAGCTTTCTGATGTTCTTCGCTTTCTGCGGCGCAAGCCCGAGCTGACGAATGAAACCCAGGATGTCATCGACAGACAGCGCCGCCATAGCGGCCGGCGTCGGCCCGGCGGCGAACAACGCGGGCGTCACTTCGTTGACCTTCTTGTCTGTGGTCTGGGCCGAGAGCAATACGGCGATCAACAACTCAAAGGTATTGCGGTGATCCAGTGGCGATGGCGTTTCCGGATACAGCGTCTCGAGCAGGTCGCTGATTCGCGCCGCTTTCTCGCTGCGCTTCACCGTGCAGGGTCCGCGTGCACGAGGCGCGTGCTCAGTTCATCCCGATGCCGCACGCTCAGGTCTCCAGCGTAATGAAATAGCCGGAGTGCTTTCGAATATTCAGAACACGGCCATCATCGAAGATCAGGTACTGACCCTTGATGCCTGCGAGCACACCTTCGATTTCGGGCAGCTTGTCGAAAGTCAGGCTCTTCACTTTGGTCGGATAGTCTTCGACGGGATAGCGGATCTCACAGACATCGTCATTGTCGGTCACATATTCACGCAGCGCCGGATCGATCTGTTCAATGAGCGTGTGTTTGCGCGCCAGCAAATCGTCGTCGCTGACGATGTTCTTGAGCATGCGTTGCCAGTTGGTACGGTCGGTGAGGAAATCTTTCATCGCGACCTCGACCACGCCAGCCGTATAACGGTTCGGGACACGGGCAAACTCGATGGCTTCTGATGCACCCTGATCAATCCAGCGCGTGGGGATCTGAGAGTGACGCGTGATACCCACTTTGACGGCAGAGCTTTTGGCCAGGTAGACGACCTGCTCGGTCAGGCAGTGCTTCTCGGACCAGGCCATATCGCGCGACTCGCCCTCATGGGCGCGGCACAGCTCGGGCCGGATGATGCACTCGCTGGCTTCCGGCGCGTCACGAAAACACGGGTAACAAAACCCCTGCCCGAACGACTTTTTCGTGAGCCGGCCACACCGAATGCAGTTGATCTGCCCCTCGTAGGAGAGCTTGAGCGGGGCACCGATGCAGGCATTCATATCGACCGTGGCGTCGCTCAGCGGCAGCGCATACTGAACGACGTCATCGAGCGACGTGCGCATTTTCAGGAGGTTACCGGCGGTCTGAGTCATGCTGTGATGCTGCTGTCATCCAGGCGCGAAAGCTTACCGGATTTTCGCGCCGCGACCACCGAGCGACATCGACTAGCACCCCGCCAACTTACCCGGCCGCAAGACCACCGTTGCGACCAGCGCGGCCATCAATCATCCCGACCAGCGACGTCGCCGCTTACTCGTAAAGCCAGGCCGGATCGGTAACGAGGAAGTACAGGCCAATCAGGACCAGCACCCAGAACGCCCCGCCCAGGATCATCCAGATCCAGTTTGCTGCCGTAAGTGACGAATTGCTGCGTCCTTCGGGGTCTCCGCAGGCGAGATTGATGGCCTTCTGCGCCTGTAGCAGCAGGTAGGCGACGACCGGCACCGTAGAGATGGAGAGTATGTCGGTGTAAGGCTCGCCAATATTGACCCGGGTCAGCCGGTCGAGCACGGCTGAAGCAATCGCCATGAAAACGACCAGCGTTGCAATCACGCCGGAGTTCCAGTTGCGGGAAGCGCCGACGGACTCCAGTTCCGCGTCGACACGTCGGAACAAGCTGTGCGTAAAAAAGATGTAGAACAAGCCGCGCATAGGCGACCAGACATCCAGATTGTCGCGCGCCTTCACAGCGCGCCAGTTCCTGTAGAACCAATAAATGTTGTAGAGACTGATTGTCAGAATCGACAGCAGTAAAAACTTGGTGGGCGAGACGACGTAGAACGTCTGTTGGTTGTCGTCTACGACATCGGTGTCAGCGGTCGGTGGCGCAAAGATTTCGTCAGACACGATACGTTCCCTGTTTTTTGTTGTTGCGGCGAGACTACCACTCCAGCCGAATCAGTAAAGTCGGGAAATCGGAATATCGGTGGGGTTGCTTCGTTAGCTTCGACACGCCTGCAACAACGCACTGCGCTATAGTCGAACGGAGGAGATTCGACTGACAGGAGTGTCGGCGCATGCGCAAGCAATTGGGTTTCCTGATTCTCGGGGCGGCCCTGGGCGTCCTGGGCACGTATGCACTCACGGACCGGCCCGTCGACACCGCGTTCTCGACCCTGCCCGAGCGTGGTCTCGGCGAGATCGCACCCGTCTCTGTCCAGGCCGCCGAGCAGCATCGGGCCGAACGCTACGCGGAAATCACGACGATTGCCGAGACACTCGCACTGCCCACGGACTTCGCACAAACCGAAGCCCTCTATGTGATTGCAGGCCGATCGAGTTCGGCCGAGTTGCAGGACCTGATCTTTGACGCGGCACGCATCGAGGAACGGCTCGACCGCGGCGCGGCGTTACAGATTCTCTTTCTTAGACTGACCGAGCTCGACCCCATGTCGGCGGTCGCCATCACGAGATCACCGGCATTTGCCAACGAGCGCGGCTTCGAGCATACGGTGTGGGAAAACTGGGGGCGCGTCGATCTTGATGCGGCACTGGATGCCGCCACCGCACTCGATGGCGCCGACCGTCGACGCGCCGCCGGTGCACTGTACGCGGCGCTGCGTGGCGTCGACCACAACCGCGCGCAGGACATCGAAACGATCCTCGGCGTGGCACCCGATCGCAATGCCCGGATGTTGCGAATCGCAGCGCTGGCGGAATCGAGTCCAATCGAGGCGATGGCCTACGTGGAGTCCTTTCCCAACAGCCAGGAGCGCATGCAGTACGCCAGCACTCTGGCCATGACGCTGGCACAGCGCTACGGCATCAACCAGGCCGGTCAGTACTCGGAGCTCATCAAGGACGCGATCGTGCGCCAGGTCTATGACGGCTACATCACCAATCTGCGCAACCGCAATGACCCCGCGGCGGCACTCGAGCGCATCCTGGCGGAACCACTGACGAACCGGAGCCGCAGCGCCGCGCTGCAGACCTTTCAGCAGCTCGCGTCACAAGATCTGAACGCTGCCGAGGCCGCGTACGAACGCACAACGGACAACAGGCTCAAGAGTCTGCTCGGCCAATACCTCGTGACCAATATGGCCAATCAGGACCCCACGCGGGCATTGGCCTGGGTCAAGGCCAATAACAGGCCCGGCCAGCAGCAGCTCATGACCAATGTACTGATCCAGTTGGCGCAGCAAGACCCCGAGATGGCGATGCTGGAAGCGCAGTCCATCGCCCACTTCCAAAATCGGGAGCGAACACTGTCGTCCGTCGTTCGGACCGTGGCCAATCAAGACCCCGTCCGTGCCGCCCAGTTAATCGATACCCTGGGCGAGTCCAGCAGCCGCCAGAATCTGATCGCGCAGCTGGTCCAGCAATGGGCGCAAAACGACTGGCGGGCCGCGTATGACTGGCTCAGCAGCGCGGAGGTCCCCAATCGCCGTAGGGTGCTGGAATCGATGGGCCACACGCTCATGAGTACAGACCTCGACGCCGCCGTCGAACTGCTGGAGCGGATGCCCGCGTCGAGCAGCGTGTCGCTGCGCCAGCAAATTGCCAGCCAATTCGCACAGCAACGTTCGGTCGCCGCAGCCGAACGTTTTATCGCCCAGTTCGCGAACGAAAGCGACTACCCGCAATTGCTCGGCAGCGTGGCGACCGCGGCCGCCGCCAACGACCCGGCGTCTGCGCTGCGTATTGCTGGGCGCATTGACAGCGCCGAGATGCGGGACCGGATCTACTCGCAAACACTGGCCCAACAGGCAGAGCGCGACCCGCTGGGCGCACTGCAACGTCTCGACCTGCTCAGTTCTGAGAACGGGCGCTCCATGGCCACCAACGAGATCATCAACCGCTGGGGCCGCAGCGACCCGGAAGCCGCCCTGGAGTACGTCACCAACATGCCGCGGGGCACAGACCGTGATAACAGCATCAACAGTGTGATCCGCAGCCTGGAACCCGGGTCCGACCGCGCCATGGCGTTAGCGCGATCCGTGTCGGACGACCGGCGACGCCACCAAATGGTCATGAACCAGTTCTACCGGCTGATCCCGACCGACCCGGCCCGCGCGCAACGGCTGCTCGGTTCAAGCGGTCTGGAGCCACATTACCGACAGCAGATCCAGTCGATGATCGACAGCAACCACTAGCGCACGGCATTCGCTTTTGGTATGCAGCGATTTGCGCATGACAGCAAGCCGCACGGCTCAGTATCATGTCGCGTCCCGGCGGCACATCACCGTGCCCACGCCTCCCCAATCAACGGAACGTAATCTTGGAACTCACCGGCAAAATCACCCACGTCCTGGCCGAAAAGTCGGGCACCTCATCTCGCGGCGGATGGCGAAAGCAGGAATACGTCGTCGAAATCCCCGGCGACTACCCGAAGTCGGTCTGCTTCATGGTGTGGGGCGACAAGATCGACCAGTTCAAGATTACGGAAGGTGAATCACTGACCGTGCACTTTGATCTTGAGAGCCGGGAGTACAACGGACGCTGGTACACGGACGTCAAAGCCTGGCGCGTGGAACGCCCCGAGGCGCAGGCCGGCCAACAGGATGGGCCGCCGCCGATCGACGAGGCGCCGCCGCCCGTCTTCGACGACGACATCCCGTTCTGAAACAGCGATCGACGCGCAGCCCAACCTGTCTGTCGATCAGTCTGCTGTAACCACCATCGTGACCGTGTTGCCCTCGCGAAGGCTCAGTCGCGCCTTGTAGACTCCGGCAACGTCACCCGCCACGAAGCGCAAGTCCATGCGGCCGACAGGTTGCGGCCCGATGCCGGGCGTCGCACCGATGACTGGTGCGGCGGGCATGAGACTGGGGCAGTTGATCTGATAGACCTCTTGCCCTGTTGCACCCGGGGGCGCCTCGACCTGGACTGTACCGACGACCGTGCCCGACCGCCCGCCGTCGTCTCGGCGCAGGAGGTAGATGCCGTCCCGAAACGGCTCGAGCGACACATTGTCGAGCGGCTCGCGATCCGCGCCCCAGAGCAGAAACGACCAGGCGCGGCCTGCGGCCTCGCCCGTTGCGGTGGTCTGGTAGACAGGATTGTTGGGCAAGGGCGGCAGCAACGGCGGCCCGCACACGGGCTCGGCATCGCCCTCGGCACCACCCAGCGCCGGCACAAACACCGACGTAATGTTGATGCTGGGCGCGGCGCGCTCGCGGATCTCTAGCAGCGCCTCACCGGTCTCAAGTGAGCCGTTGGGCCCGGTTTCGGCCTCAACACGAATCCGGTACTGCCCCGCAGCAGGATTGGTCACACCGTTGAGAATCAGGTGCAGCTGCTTGATCCCTGGCGACTGCTCAATATTCTGTGCCGCAGTAAACACAAGCGCGTTGCGTGCGTGGTCGACCTGCAGCGTCGTGAATAGACGCGGCGGGAACAGCGGGTCCTGCGGCCAGCCGCGGAGCACGACCGCCGTCGTGCACTGCAGGTTTCCGGGGACGCAGGGTTGCGGCGGCAACGGCGGCACCGGCGGAAACGGAAACGGCACATCGTTGAGTGGATACGCCGGGTCGATGTTGCCAAGGTCGAACGCCGGCGGAAACACGACGGAGATCGTACGACCCGCCAGCAGGCTCCGGCCAGCCACATTCGGGTCCAGCGATCCGTCGAGCGTGATGAGCACATCCGTTGCGCTTCCGGCGACGTCGCCATCGGGCACGACAGGCGCGTTGCTGATGGACGCGACGATGCCCGTCGCACCCGCCGTGGATGCCTGCGGGGTGAGTGGTGTCATGCCGATCGCCAGCACGAGCACACTTAACAGAGCAGTTCTTGGTGTCATTGGGCTCCCTCCTCGTTGAGATTCCCCTCCGACGCTAGAACTGCGGCATCCGCCTTGCATGAAGATTGCGCGAAGTTTTTCGTAATCCGGCCTTCACGTCTCACAGCGCCGTCGCGGCGCGATATAGTCGAGCCGTCGCGGGAGGGAGTGACCGGCGATGGAACGCAATGACGTCGAGTACGAATTCGAGGACCTCGTGCTGGATACACGCCAGCACGGCGTGTTCCGCGGCACCACCCGAATTCAACTCAGCAAGCTCAACTACGACATGCTGCTGGCGCTCGTCAGAGCGGCGCCCGCCGCGTTGTCACACGAGGCCTTGCTCGAGCAGGTCTGGCCCGGGCGTGTTGTCGCAGTGGAGACCATTGCGCAGCGCATTCGACTGGTTCGCCAGGCGCTCGATGATGACGCCGTTCGTCCCCGTTACATTCATGGCATACGCGGATTTGGCTATCAGCTATTAGCCCCGGTGCGCATCAAGGCAACGCCCTTACCGACGGCAACCGAGGAACAGGCCCCCGTCAAAGAGGCGCTCGAGTTACCCGCGCAGCCCTCCATCGCAGTGCTGCCGTTCTCGGGTCAGTGGCGTGCGGTGGATGACCGCGATCTGGCATTTGGACTCAGCCAGGACATCCTGACGCAGATCGCGCGCACACGAACGTTCTTCGTCATCGCGCGTGGTACGGCAATGCGTTTCGCCGATCCCACGCTGGACCCGGTAGATATCAGCCGCGAGCTTGGCGTGCGCTATGTCCTGCAAGGCAGCCTCGAGCAACGTGACCGGCGCCTGAGCCTGCACGTGACACTGACTGATGGCGTTGCCGGACAAGTCGTTTGGGCGGATCATTTCGACCGCAGGGTCGATGATCTCTTCGAGCTGCAGGAACAGATCGTCGACGACATCGTCGGCACCGTGGAGACCGAGGTCAGCCTGGCGGAGCAGCGCCGGGCGCTGTTGCAACCCTCCGCCGATCTCGATGCCTGGTCTGCTTACCACCGCGGCTGCTGGCACATGTACCACTTCGATCCCGCCTCGAACAAACGCGCCGAGCACTTCTTTGAGCTGTCGAGCAAGCTCGACCCGAGCGGATCGCGAGCGTTCTCCGGCCTGTCATTCGTGCACTGGAATCGGGCGTTTCTTGAGTATGAGGAAGACCGTGACGCCGCGGTCGGCCGTGCGTACGACTTCGCCAATCGGAGCGTGCAGCTCGACCCCCGCGACCCACTTGCGCGCTGGGCGCTGGGCCGCGCTCACCTGCTCAGTCGCGACGTGAGTGCGTCGGTCCGGGAGCTCGACATGGCCAGCGAGCTCAATCCGAGCTTTGCCGTGGGGCGTTACTCACTCGGATTTGCGCTGGTGCAGGATGGTGAGACGCAGCGCAGCGCCAATGAGGCCGCGGCGGCCTTACGCCTGAGCCCCTACGACCCCATGCGCTGGGCCATGCTCGGACTGCATGGTTTCAGCAAAACGCTGGCGGGCGACTTCGAGCAGGGTGCAGACCTGTTGGCCGAGGCTGTAAATCAACCCCACGCGCACTACCAGTTGCTCGCCAAGGCCATCGTCTCCTCCGCGCTGGCCGGCCGTGACGACGACGCGCGACGATTCCTCGATCGGGTGCAGGCGGAGCGCCCCGAATACGGCTCTGACGATTTCCTGCGAGCGTTTGCCTATCGGCAGGATGATCACGTCGCCCTGATCCGCGAGGCATTCGGCAGCCTGGGGCACTAACCGTCAAAACACCGCGCTGTGGTGCTAGGGCGGAAGCACGCGCTCGAAGACACGATTTCTCGCGAGGATCGCTTCGGTCTCCTGCAGCCTGCCGCTCGCGTCCAGATAAGTGAAGTAGCGGCGGGCTGCCAGGAACACATTGAGTTCGTTGAGCGTCGTGTCTCCCTGAGCAAGGGATTCAATCCTCGCCCAGTGAGTGCGTGCTGCGGTGGCATCGTTTCGCGCCCAGGCCTGGCTCGCCCGCGCCGCATCAAGCCGCGCCATGCGCACGTCGTCCTGTTCCCATTGTTGCTGCGCGATCTTTGATGCCGCGGCAATATGGCCTGCGGCCCTATCGAATTGCCGCTGGCGTTGCGCCGTATCGGATGCGCCCAGATGCGCCCAGTAGCGAGCCTGGTAGTAACCCTCATCAGCCAGCAACCGGATCGCGCGTTCGTAAGCCGCCATCGAGTCCTCAAGTTGGCCGCGCTCGCGGTACACGCCGGCGACCTGAGTCACGAATGGCGCGAGCTCCGGGCCTGAGATACCGGGTAACTGTTCGCGCAACGCGAGGGCCTCCTCGGATGTCGCCGCAGCCGTTTCGAGATCACCCATAAGCCATTGCGCGGTGGCCCGGGCCAGCAAAACATCTGCGTACTGCGCAGAATCCTTGCCGTGAACAAACTCAAATACGGGCCCTGCCCGCTCGACATACTCGAGCGCGGTGTCGAAATGCGTCTGCCACTGGTGATGAACCCCAAGATTGAGCAGCAACTGACCCACCCAGACATGTTGATCGCCAAGCCTCTCGCGCGCCAGAACGAGCGCGCGCTCGTAGTGACCCCGTGCCTCGGAAAAGTCGCGCGCTTCATCGCTCATGACAGCAAGGGTATTGATGAGGCTGACGTGATAGTCGGGGTTCATCTCTAGCGCTTCGGTTTGCTCCAGCGCGCGCTCAAGCCACGCCTTGCTGTCCTCGAACTGGCCCAGGGTGCGATAACCCGTGGACAAACTCGTGGATATGGCCATTTTGCGAACCGACACCCAGCGTTCGCCGTCGCCCTCGAACGCCTGAATCCGCTGCCATCGATCCTTGTTAATTTGCAGCGCCGCGTTGTGTTCGCCGCCAACGGTGAGCAAGACTTGTTTGATGTTGTCCGCCTGGTCGATATCCCAAGGCGGTGCATCGCTGTCCTTGGCAGCCACGCGCGACAGGTCGGCGAGCGAACCAGCGACATCCAGCATGCCGAACTCGAAGTAGAGCCCCGCGAGCTCGTTGAGCGCCGGCACGCGCACGTAGGGCTCTTCAGGAACGACCTCGTCAGCGCGTGCGGCACCGGCCTCCAACATGTCGCGGACAGAAATGGCATCGAGTGCTCGGCTGTCGACTGCAACGGATCGAAACACCTCTTTGAAGAACCGAACGCTGGCGGCCGTTTCCTGTTGCGCGCGTTTCGCCGATTCTGCTTCCTGTTCCGCCAGCTCTGCCTGCGCGCGTGCTTCGTCGCGAGCCGCCGTGAGTCCCAGCGTGTACCAGGTGGTTGCGGCCGCAAGTGTCACTAGCGCGACGACCGCCGTACCGACGGGCAGCCAATTGCGCTTCAGGAATTTGCTGAGCCTGTAGCCACGACCCGAACCGGCAATCGCAAGTGGAAATCCGTCTATGTAGTTTTGCAGGTCATCGCGCAATGCAGCCGCACCGCTGTACCGCGCATCGGGGTCACCGCGAAGTGCGTGTGCAACGATTCTCCGAATGTCGGCAGGGAGGCGCGCATGCTGGGCTGCGCTGAATTGGATCTCGCCACCACCGGCAGCGGCCTGAATGGCATCCGACAGGGTTTCACCGCGATCTACCGGCTCACCGGAGATCAGCTCCGAAATGAGCAGACCCAGCTGGTAGATGTCTGATGCCACGCTGACCGGCTGGCCAAGCAGTTGCTCCGGACTCGCGTAGCGGGGTGTCAGCGGTCGCTCACGTGTCACCGCATCGCCATCGGGATCGATGAGCTTGGCGATGCCAAAGTCGAGCAGTTTTACGCGCCCCTCGTTATTGACAAGGATGTTGGACGGCTTGAGATCGCGGTGCACAACCAGTCGCGAATGCGCATGGGCAACCGCATCGACAATGTCGATGAGCACCCCGACACGCGCTCCAGTGGACAAGTCGCCGCGCGCCGCGAACTCGGTCACCGAGACACCCTCAATGAGCTCCATGACAATGTAGGGCCAGCCCTCTTCGGTGACACCTGCGTCGAAGAGTTGCGAGATGTTGGGGTGATTCAACCCAGCGAGCACCTGTTGCTCCTGCAGGAACAACTCCCGGGCGCGATCATCGATACCGCCGACCGGCGACACCTTGATGGCCACCTCGCGATCGAAGCTGCCGTCGCTGCGCACGGCGCGGTACACCCGACCCATACCGCCTTCGGCGATGAGTGTCTTGACCTCATAGTCACCGAGGGTGCGACCCAAGAGCGCATCGGGCTGGTCGGTGCGAACTTTCGAGAGCAGGCTGAAGCCACCCCCCGTCGCCAGCGGATCGTCAGAGTTGTCCGTGGTCATCGGCGAAACCTCCCCTTGGGTTCGTGATCACCAGCGCGGCCCTGTGCGGCTGGTCTCTCCAGCTAGATCGAAATCCGGGCCGATACCCCGCCAAACGCACGCCTGAGCGTCATCCCACCATAGCGTGGTGAGCGCACGCAACTTGGGTCTCTGTGGGGCCTCTGCCACGTCTCGCCCAGCTGTCGCAGAAAAAAATTCGCGTTCCGTGGCGGGATTCGCGGCCATTTCTCGTTCTAGGAGATAAGCGCCCCGAAAACGACAGAAGAACCCCAGGAAGCGACGACCATGAACTTGTACCTGCGACTCATACTGACCTGGCTGCGCAATCGACGCAGCGACGCGCGGCATTACCTGCACGTCGCACGCAGCCGTTTCCGCGTGCTGCCGCATGACCTCGATGCATTCGGCCACATGAACAACGGCCGCTACCTGCAGATCATGGATGTCGCGCGCGTCGAGTGGATGATGCAGACGGGCGTCGCCGGTGAGATTCGCCGCCAGGGCTGGGCGCCGCTGCTCGGCGGCGGTGCCATGCGATTCCGCTACTCGCTGCGATTTCTGCAGCGCTACGAAGTGCGTACCCGGCTGCTCGGTTGGGACGAGCGCTGGTTCTACCTCGAGCACACCTTTGTCGACGCGCGCATGCGCAGCGTTGCCGTGGGCATTACGCGCGCCGGACTGCGTCGCAACGGCCAGTGGGTGCCCGCGACCGAAGTCGCCGAAGCCGTCTACCCGGGCGCCACACCACCGACCATGCCGGGCCATGTCAAAGACTGGACCGAACTTGAAGAAGCCATCTGTCTGCACAGCACGGACGTTCTGGACCACGCCGACGTAGACGACGCCTTGAGGAGTACACACTAATGACGACGTCACTCATGAATACGCGACGCCTGTTTGAGGCCGTCACAGCTCGACCCGCTGTTGCGCTGGGCGTCATGCTGCTGGCGCTGGTCGTCGCTGCGGTCGGACTGGGTCGTCTCGTCAAGGACACCTCTGTCAAAGCCTTCATCCCCGGAGACCATGCGTCGCTGGTCGCTGACGCACGGGCAGACGCGCTGTTTGGGTTGTCAGACACTATTGCCGTCGCCGTGATAACGGACGGCGACGCCAGCGTTTTCGATGCTGAGACACTCGCGCTGGTCACGGAGCTGACGGACGCCATCCAGTCGCTCGATAACATTCGCTACGACCGCGTTGTGAGCCTTGGCACCGAATCCTCGGTCAGCGGCGAAGATGGTGCCGTACTCATCGACCCTTACGTCGAGCCCGACGCCATGGATGCCGCCGCTGTCGCCGATGCGCGGGCGCGCTGGGCGCAGATGCCGCCGCATCGAGCCACGTTGATCAGCGAGGACGAGACGGGTGCGGTCGTCATGGCCGAGCTCGTGGATACGACACTTGCCGCCGACACCTACACAGACGTGCTGGCCATCGCCGAGTCGCTGAGCCGCCCTGGCGTCACGCTGCACGTCGCAGGCCCGGGCGCCATCAGCGGCTATCTGAGCCAGTACATTGATCAGGACGCCCGCAAACTGCAGCCGCTCGTGTTTGTCGTGGTGCTCGCGTTTATCTACTTCGCATTTCGCCGTGGCCGGGCGCTGCTGGGCCCGCTGATCGTGGTCGCGGGTTCGGCCGCAGGTGCACTCGGCATGATGGCCTGGCTCGGCGTACCCTACTTCGCGATCACCAATGCGTTGCCCGTGATCATTGTGGCGATCTCGGTCGCCGACTCGATTCACATCCTTTCCGCCTACTTTGCGTTGCGCGAACAAGAGCCCGAGATGGCGCGGCGTGAGTGCGTGATCCTGGCCATGTGCACCATGGCGCGGCCCATCACGTTGACGACGCTGACCACCATCGCGGGTTTTACAGGCATCGCACTCATGTCGATCATGCCGCCGATCACCTGGTTTGCCGTGTTCGCTGCCGTGGGCGTCGCGCTGGCCTGGCTGTTTTCGATGGTGGCGTTACCCAACGTGCTTTTGCTTGTCGACCCCGGTCGCAGCCCGGCGATGGCGCGTTGGTTGCAGCGCGGCTCGCGCACGGGCGGCGGGCAGCTGACTCGCTTCATGACCACCAACCCCGGTCGCCCGCTGGCGGTCATCGGTCTCATGCTGGGACTCGCCGTTGTTGCCGGCACGGGCGCCACACGCCTACAGATTGACCGCTCGCAGGTCGAGAATTTTGCGCCGGGCGAGGCCATCCGCGTGGCCGACGAGACACTGAACGAGCACTTCGCCGGCACCGCGTTTCTCGACATCATTGTCGAAGCCGACGCACCCATGGGTCTTGTCACCGTGGATGCCATGCAGCGCATGCGCGACCTGCAGGGATACCTCGAGTCGCTGCCCCACGTTCGCAAGACCGTATCGATTGTGGACTACGTCGCGCTGTTGCACGCCGCGCTCGACGAGCTGCCCGAAAACGACGTCGCCGCGCGCGTCCTGCCCGATGCCGACGCTCTGGTGGCAGAAACGCTCTTTACCTACGAGCTCAATGCCGATCCCGCCGACCTCGAGGAAGAGATTGACCGCGACTACCAGCACGCCCTCGTGCGCGGTGTCCTCAATGCCGATCGCTTCAGCCAGACGCGCGAGGTCGTGGAGTCTGTGCAGGCTTACATCGAAGCGAACTTCAGCGACGGGGTGCTGCGCGCCATGCTCGCCGGTGACGTCAACATCGGCTACCACTGGATGGAGAACCTGCGCGTCTCGCATTTCAAAGGCGTCGCGTTGTCGCTCGTGTTGGTCGTGCTCGTTTCGGCACTCGTCTTCCGCTCGATCACCTGCGGCATCGTGTCGGCGATTCCTGTCGTGTTTACCGTGGCCATGCTCTACGCCAGTATGGGATTCCTTGGGATCTACCTCGAGCCCGCGACTTCGATGTTTGCGGCCATCGCGCTCGGCGTCGGTATCGACTTTTCGATTCACCTCGTCGACGGTCTGCGCACGGCGCTGGGGGAACACGACGGCGATCTGCGTGCCGCCATGACGGCGTCACTGCCACCCGTAGCACGCGCCTGCTTCTTTAACTCGGCCGCACTTGGCGTGGGCTTCGCGGTACTCATGACGAGCGATCTGCCCACGCTCATGCGATTCGGGGGTCTCGTCGCACTGGCCGCGCTGACGAGCTATCTCGTGGCGCTTGTGTTTATTCCCGCCGTGTTCGCACTCAGGCAGCAGTGGTTTCTGCGTCCGGCACGCGAACCGGCGCGCGCCGCAAGCGCTGCGGTGCTCGTCGTACTGGGCGCTCTGGTTTCGACGGAGGCGGACGCCGAGACACTCGACGCGCAGGTGGTGGCCGAGCGCGTTGCAGATCGCGCCGACCACAACGCAAGCCGACGGCTCATGCACATGACACTGATCGACCGGAAAGGCCGGCGCGACGAACGCACAGCCGTGCTGCACAAACGCACCGACGACGCACGACGACGCACGCGCGTGACGTTCACGGCGCCACGCAAGTACGCCGAAATGGCGTTTCTCAGTGACGACCCCCTGCAGGGCGGCATCGCAACGCGCTGGATGTACCTGCCCGCCAGTGGTCGGGCACGGCGCATCCCCGCCACACGCCGTGGCCGCGCGTTTTTCGGCACAGACTTTTCCTACGCCGATATGCAGTCCGAGATCCGGTTCGAGCTCGATGAGTGGACGTTCTCAGGCGGCGAACAGATCGACGACGGGAAGCGGCTGCGCTACCGCCTGTCGGGCACGGCCGTCAGCACATCCGTCGCCCGTGCGCTCGGCTACGGCGCTTTCGAGGCCGAGATCGACGCCGCAACCTGGATCCCGATGCGGATCGAGTTCCGCGACCCGCGCGGCAAGCCGCTAAAGACCATCTCGGTTCGCGCCGTTTCTGAAATTGACGGCATCTGGACGCCGACAGAGATTGTAGCGACGCATCTACGGACCGGGCACACCACAGCCATCGCGTTTGAGGACATTCGAACCAACATCGCGCTCGACGGACAGCTGTTCGATGCGCAGGTGATGACGCGTGGTTTGGCCAGCCTGGATTTGGGAGGGCTGTGATGAAGCGCTTGATGCTGATGGCCATGCTGGCCACATCCGGGCTGGCGCAGGCGGACGCAAAGCAGACGTTTGCGCTCGACGCGTCGCTCGCCTATGGCCATGGCGCCGATGGCGCGGCGCGCATGCACAGCCTGCTTGAGGTTCGGCCCGAGTACACCTGGCAGTCGGACACGGGCAAGGCGTTTGTCACCTCGGCACGCCTGCGACTGGACGCCGATGATGACATCGAACCCGGCGCGCCCGGTTACGAAAGCTACTGGTCCGCAGGCCAGCCAATCGCGCTGGGCGATACCGGCAGCCTCGAGCTGCGTGACGCCTACCTGTCAGTGGATGTTGGCGCAGGTCAGCTTCGCTTCGGCAAGCAGCAAATCGTCTGGGGCAACCTTGACGGGCTGCGCGTGCTTGACGTGATCAACCCGCAAGACTTCCGCTACTTCATCATCGAGGACTTTGACGCCTCGCGACTAACGCTTTGGTCTGCGTATGCAGATGTCAGCCTCGGCGAGTGGCGCGCTGAATTCGCCGTCGTCCCCGATAGTTCCGGTCATGTGATCCCCGACGCTGGCGCCTGGTTCGAACTTCGTGCACCGCGATTCCGCTTCGGTGCGGCGCCCGGCGGTCCGGGGCTGCCCGTTGAGACCGTGCGGCCGCCCTCGGGCCTCGACGACACGGGATTTGGCGTACGGGTCACGCGGCAGGTGGGTACGGCGGCACTGAGTCTGGTCGCCTACAGCGGCCGCGACCCCGAGCCGCTGGGTCGCGTGACCGCCGGGCCGCAGGGACCGGTCGTGCAACGCGATCTCGAGCGCCGCGACACCCTTGGTATCAGTGCCGATATCGGGTTGGGCCCTGTCGTGCTGCGACTGGAGCATGCGCGCCACCCCGACCGGTTTTTCAACACGTCCGGTGTGGCAGGTCTCGACCGCGTGCGTCGCGATCAGGCACGTTCGGCGTTGGGGCTCGACGTCACTGGGCCGTTCGACACATTCATCAATATTCAGTATCTCGATGATCGTGTCAGCGATGCACCCATGGATCTGGTGCGGCCGAAGACGGATCGCCTGGCAACGGTGGCTTTGCGCAAAACGGTGGGATTCGACACCTGGGAGTTTCTCGCTCGCTGGTACCGCAGTTTCACTGACGGCGACAGCATGGCCACCTTGAGCGTTCAGCGCGCGCTCGGGGATCGCACGAGCATTCAGTTCGAAGCCGCGACGTTCCGCGGAACGGATACGGGACTGTTCGGGCAGTTCGTCGACCGCGACATGGCGACGCTGCGGCTCACCCACCGATTCCGCTGAGGGAACAGCATGCCGCGACTACGCAACGCGTGGCTTCGACCTGGCTTCGGGCGCCAGACGTTTGAACGCGTGACGGGCGGCGACACGAGCGTCGACGAGGCTTATGCGTTGCTTGCTTCGATAAGCTCGGCAATGCGGCCCCGTGCCTCGGACCAGGCGCGTTCCACAGAACGCACCGAAAGCGACAAGGCCTCCGCCGTTTCGGCAGTCGTGAAGCCTGCGAAGTAACGGCACTCGAAGACCTGCGCCTGGCGTGCGTTTTCGCGGGCCAACGTGTCGAGGAGTTCGTTGACCTGCAGCAGGAATTCGGCTTGCTCATGCGTGTCATCACCGACGACCGTTTCCATGAGCGTCACTTCATCCGCGGCGCGCTTGCCTGCCATGGCGTAACGCACCTCGTCGACGATGATCTGGCGCATGATCGTCGCGGCGAGCGCAAAGAACTGCCCGCGGTCTTCCGTGGTGAGTGCGCCGCCCGAGAGCAGCTTAAGGAAAGTCTCATGGACGAGCGTCGTGGCGCCCGTCGACCGGCTGTTGCGCGACCGGCTTCGCGCCAGCGCCTTGAGGTCGGGGTAAATCAGCTGTGCCAGCGCATTCAGCGCGCCAGCGTCACCCTCGCGGTGCGCGCGTAACAGGACGGTGACGGACCGGGGTTCGGACATGCTGCGGCGCCTGCGGGCGAGTTCTGGAAACTCCGATGCTACGGGCGCGTCGCGTGCATCGCCAGCTGAAGGTTCAGATGCCAATCACGCGGGTGAGACCGGCAAACAGGAACAGCGTGGTCGCCAATCCGGCGACGCTTGCGCTGCCCCACCGCAGCATGACGACAGTACGCCTGCGCTCGGCAACAATAACCGGAGCATCGGGCAAGCGACTGACTTCCTGCAGCAAGCGTGTTGTGGCACCCAGGCTCGTACTCGCAAGCGCTGCGGCCGCTTCGGCTTCGTAGCCCGCCGATCGCGCTTCGGCAGCGAGGTCTTCGCGGTGCGCGAACCACTCCTCGGCCATCCGGCGCGCGGCACGTCGCGGCATACCCTGCCGATAGAGCGCGTCGGCGAGTTGGCGCTGCTCAGGCGGGATCGACACGCGCCTCCCCCGACAGCGAAATGGCGTCCCGGATGCGTTCCCAGTCCGTCTCAAGCGTGGCCAGTCTTTTGCGGCCTTTCGCGGTCGCCGAGTAGTACACCCGTTCGCGGGCGCCCACCTTGCGACGGCGGGCCTTGAGTGCACCGGCCTTCTCCAGCGCGTACAGCGACGGGTAAATCACACCCTCGCCCAGCTTGATGGCCTCGCCCGTGACGAGCTGGATCTGACGGACGAGTTCATAGCCGTACATCTCGCGCTGCGACAACAGCCGCAAGAGTAAGAGTTCGGGCACGCCGGTCATGAAAGGCGGATTGGTTCTGGCCACGTCAGCTCCTGTGCAGTCTTCTCAAGATACCTAGAAGTAAAAAGCAAAGTCAATATTTACTTTTTGGTTCTAGGTATTTTAGCCTGTTACCTCGTGGTTAAAGGTAACAGGGAGAACCACCATGCGTGATTTTGCGATTGCGAGTGTTAGCGCGGCCACCGTCACAGCAGCGCTGCTCTTACTCATGACGGCACTGCTGGCCGACGGCTCCGTCTCCGTGATCCAGACCGTGCGACTGCCACCAACACTGACCGACACGGCCGTGCCCACGCCAACACCACCGCCGGAGCCCTTTGATCCCCCGGAGCCCATCGACGAGCCCGTGGCCGTGCCCACGGAGCGGCCCAGCCCCAGAAACCTGATCGACCCCATTGCCTTGCCAACAGTGGGCCCCGATGGCAACGGACCGCCCCGGCCGAGCCGGCCCGGCGACGGCATCGAAGACGGGATCGGCTTAGGCAACGGCGACGACGCACTCATCGAGCTTGTTAACGTCACGCCCATCTACCCCCAACGCATGCTGGCGCTGGGTGTCGAGGGTTTCGTCGACGTGCGCTATGACGTGAATGCGATGGGTCGAGCCGAGAACGTCGAGGTGACCTTCGCCACGCATCGGGGCTTCGAAAAGGCCGCCATCAAGGGGATTGAGCGCATTCGCTATCAGCCCCGCACGATCGACGGCAGAGCGGTGCCGGTTCGGGGCGTCGAGAAGCGCTTCAGTTTCAGTATCCGCGAGTAGGTGTGGCAGCGGTGCTGGGCCTCAGCCTGGAAAGGCCTCCCAGCGCCGCTTCACGCAAAACGGTCAAGGGGCACCGCGCTCGTAGATCCGCACCCAGTCAACAAGCATGCGCTGCGGGAATATCGCGTCGTCAATGGGACCACCCGCGCGGCCCCAGTAGCCACCCACAGCCACATTGAGGATCAGGTGGAACGGGTGGTCGTAAGGCCAGGCCTCCCAGCCTTCCCCTTCGTTCATGTAGGTGAAGTAGCGCACGTCATCCACAAAGATGTCGATGCGTTCCGGCGTCCACTCGAGTGAATAGGTGTGAAAGGCCTCGGCCACATCATCGTCGAGGATCCGGCCTTTGCGCTGTTCCCACTCGATCCAGTAGTAGGCCTTGTTGTGCACGGTGCCGTGCACGTGGCCCATCTCGTAACCCACGTGCTCGAGGATGTCGATCTCGCCCGAGTTCGGCCAGGCATCACAGTCCGCAGCGCCCTGCCAGTCATGTCCAGGCCCGCAGATCGTGGCGTACTTGAACGGGTCGGTAGGCAGCATCCAAATCGCCGCCCAGGTGCCCTGCCCGCGCGGCAGGCGTGCACGGATTTCGGCGCGGCCGTAAAGCATGTCGCCTTTGCCCGCGGTATGCACGCGCGCCGATGTGTAACGCGCATCGCCGTAGTCCTCGCGGTGCGCCTCAATCGTCAGGTAGCCATTCTCCACGCGGACGTTGCGGTCACGATCCGTGTAGGCCTGGTCTTCATCATTGACCTTGCGCGGATCCCAGATGTCGTAGTTCCACTTCTCGGGGTCAAGCGTGCCGTCCTTGTTGAACTCGTCGGACCAGACGAGCTTCCAGTTATCGTCGCGCGGCTGCACGCGATGTATCGCGATGCCGTGCAGTACTGGGACGCCCGCCGAGGCTTCGAATCGCAGCTCGAGCTCGCCCGTGTCGACGGCGACATCGGGTATCGTCACCGTGAGGTTTGAACGGATCTTGCCGTCGCGCGCGATCTTCACGTCGAGATCGCGGATGCGTTTCTCGCCATTGAAGAACACACTAAAGACGCGCTCACGGTCGTTGATGTCGTCAGGCTCGGCAAACTTGAGCGTCACGTCGTAACGGCCGTTGTCGACGGGCATCGCGAAACCTACATCACCATAACGGTAGGTCTGGTAGAGCTCGGGGTTCTGCGAACCCTTGATCTTGTCAGTGACGCCACGCTCGCCCGTGACGCGACCATCGTCTGCGATGTAGGGCGTGCCATCTTTTGCGGTGTAGGCGTCGCCACCCACGTTGACGGCGTAGACCAGTGTGTCTGCACCCGAACTGCTTGCGCCTGCCATGAGAATGATTGCACCCAGCCAGCGGCGCCCGAGCGCCCGTGTCCCGTTACCTGTCCACATTATTGGTCCCCCTTTTGGGGCCGATCAGGTCGACCCCCGCCGCGCAGTCTACGCACCTTGCAGTGCAACTTCAGCTAGGCTGACACGTCCAATACGACATCGAAATTGACTCGACGTAACCAATGAGCCTGATCGGCAATCTCTTCTTTTTCGTTTTTGGTGGCTTTGTCATCTTCGTGGGCTACGTGATCGGCGGCATCGTGATGTGCCTGACCATTGTCGGCATTCCGCTGGGCTTTCAGTGCTTCAAGCTGGCCGCCGGCGTACTGACGCCGTTCGGTCGCGAAGTAGTCGAGACGCAACCCCCGGGTGGCGCGTTAGCACTCATACTGAACATCATCTGGATCATACTGCCAGGCCTTGAACTGGCGATCATGCACCTGTTGTTGGCGCTGTTCTTCGCGCTGACGGTGGTAGGCTTGCCGTTAGCGGCGCAGCATATGAAGCTCGTCCCGCTGGCATTGCTGCCGTTCGGTCATCGAATCCGCGAGATTCGAGCGTGATGCGCCTGAATCCGTTGCCCGAGGCTCGACGAAGTGTGAACAGGTAGACTCCTCGCGTGGACTCCGTCTGCGCCACTCCCGGCCGGAGAATGACAATGACGAAAACAATCCCTTCTGCTGCCCGCGCGCTTGCACTATTTGCCGCTTGCATCCTTGCAGGCTGCGCCGCCCCGCGCACTGCGACACTGCCCGACGGTACGTTTGCATATCGCATCGACTGCGATGGCAACGCACGCGGTCTCAACCTCTGCCTTGAGAAAGCGGGCAAGAGCTGCGGCGCCCGCGGTTACACGATCGTGACGCCTGAAGGCCGCAAGGTCAGCACCAGCGATGCCGTTGATGGCGGCGCGCAGGCGCTATTCAAGGACTTCGAAGGGGATCGCAACAGTATCCTCATTCAGTGCGGCACCTGACGCACGGCTAACGACATAGCAGTGCTGCATCTCGGTCTTCCGGCCTGGGCGTTTCCGGGCTGGAAGGACCGCTACTTCTCTGATTCCCCAAGCCGGCTTGCGAGCTACGCGCAGGTGTTCGATACCGTAGAGGGCAACACGACCTTCTACCGCACGCCCGACGCGGACACGGTTGCGCGCTGGCGCGATGCCGTTCGCGGCACCGACTTTCGCTTCTGCCTCAAGCTGCCGCGCGAGGTCACCCACGAGTACCGTCCCGACCTGGGCGCGCTGTCGCGCTTCGTCGAAACCGTGTCGCCGGCGGCGCCGCACCTTGGGCCCTTGCTCGTGCAGTTCCCGGCAGACGTCGGGCCGCGAGACCTGGGCCGCATCGATGCCGTTCTCGCGCGGATCGAGCGTCGACTCGAGACCGCTGTGGAAGTGCGTCATCCCACGTTCTTTGAGCAGCCCGAACGGCTGCTGCCTCTGCTGGAACGCCATGGTGCCAGCAGGGTGTCACTCGACGCGCGCCCGCTACACCTGGGCGACATCGCGCACCCCGAAGTGCAGGCGGCGCTGCACAAGAAACCGGACCTGCCGCTGCTCGAAGACACGGTCGGTGACCGGGCTTTTGTGCGGCTCGTACTGCACCCCGACCACGACAGCAACGCGGCCTGGGTCGAGGAATGGGTGGCGCGGACTGCGGCCTGGCTCGAGGCGGGAATCGAGACCTGGATGATGATCCACTGCCCCAATAACCTGCACTGCCCGGAAATGGCCCGGGACTTCCATGAGCGGCTGTCCCAACGCGTTGCCCTGCCGGTTCTGCCAGGCTGGCCCACCCCGCAGCAGATGGCTCTCGTCTAGCCGAATCAACACCCTGTAGAGTTCGTGAATTCCGCGGGTGACAGCGTTGTCAATTTGCGCTGAAATAGGGCTATACTGCCTTCGGGGAACAAGGATCACGACTGTGATGCGCGAGGAGAACAGGGGGGCTCCGGCGCCGTTGGGGATAACGGCGTCGGACAATCGCGCCCCCGCTACATTTGTGCGAATTGGTGCAATGGTGGGTACGGCCTGGCTGATACTGGGCGGCACAGCCATGGCGCAACACTACGAGGGCCGGAGCCATTACGCGGCGCCGCTTGCTACCGCAGGCGTGGTCGTGGACGGCCTGGGCGACGATGCCGTATGGGCGGATGCCGAATGGCGCGACATCGACCAGCGCTGGCTGGGCCCGGAGTACACGCAAGAAGATTTCAGCGGGCGGTTCAAGATCGCCTGGGACGAGACCCAGATCTACCTGCTCGTCGAGATCACGGACGATATCCTCATCGATACCCATCGTGATCCGCTTGTGCAGTACTGGGACGACGACTGCCTGGAAATTTTCGTCGACGAGGACCACTCGGGCGGCGAACATCAGTACAACCACAATGCATTCGCCTACCACATGTCGCTCGACAACCAGGCCATCGATATCGGCACGGACGAGCGGGCGCGCGCCTACAACGATCACGCAACGAGCCACTGGCGGCAGACCGCCGACGGGCTGGTCTGGGAGGTCGCCATCCGGCTGTTCAGCGACGACTTCGTCGCCGACACCCCCGGGCAGGCGTCCGAACCGCTGAGCGCCGGCAAGATCATCGGTCTCATGGTCGCCTACTGCGACAACGACGGCAGCGAATTGCGTGAGAACTTTGTCGGTTCGGAGACCGTACCGTTCGGCCCGACCGACCGCGGCTGGATCGACGCCAACCTGTTTGGTGCTGTCGAGCTCGTTGGGGACCAATAGCAATGGCAACACAACACCCTTTCGCGATCGCAGAAACCGACCGTAGCGTGGCGGGCGACTTCGAAGACTTGCTCGGCGAGCGCCACTACGTCATCCGCAATGTGGATCGCATGGCACCGTTCTTCATGAGCGTCGTGTCGCACAACAACCACTGGTTGTTCGCATCGTCGAACGGCGGGCTTACAGCCGGTCGCGTGTCGGCGGATACCGCGTTGTTCCCTTACGTCACCGTGGACAAGATCCACGACAGCGCCACGCACACGGGCTGTCGGACACTCTTGCGCGTCACGCGCTCGGGCAGCACCACAGAGTGGCAGCCGTTCGATCCGCACCGCCACCCCGACGCGCCGATCCAACGCTCGCTTTACAAGCACGTGCTGGGCAACAGCGTGTGCTTCGAGGAGTCACACCAGGAGCTCGGGCTCGTCTTCCGCTACCGCTGGCAGTTCAGCGACCGCTTCGGCTTCATCCGCGAATGCTGGCTCGAGAACACGGGCGAGCGCAGCGTGGACGTGGCGCTGCTTGATGGCCTGCGCAACATCCTGCCGGCCGGCACGCCGCGCTTTGCGCAAACCAACACGAGCAACCTCGTCGACGCTTACAAGTGGACCGAGGTCGACGCCGAAACCGGGCTGGCCTGCTTCACGCTGTATTCGGCGATTACGGATCGCGCCGAGCCCGCAGAGTCGCTGCGCGCCAATACGGTGTTTTCTATTGGGCTCAACGACGCGACGCTGCTGCTCGGCGACGCGCAGCTCGATGCCTTCCGCTCAGGCCACGCGCTGGCGCCCGAGCGCCACACGCGGGGCGTGCGCGGTGACTACCTGGCGGCCACGTCACTGACACTGGCGCCCGGTGATACGCGACGCTGGTACTTCGTCTGCGACGTCGAGCAGGATCAGGCTGATGTCGTCGCCTTGCGCCGTGGTCTCAACGACACCGCAGCGATCGAGCGCGCCCTGGCCGAAGACGTCGTCGCGGGCAACGACTCGCTGGCGCGGCTCATGGCCAGTGCCGACGCCGTTCAGGCCGCCGCCGAAGAACCCGTGGCCGTCCACCACTACGCCAACGTGCTGTTCAACGTGCTGCGCGGTGGCATCTTCGATCACCACTACGACGTGTCCACGCGAGACTTCCGCCGCTCGCTCACAGGCTTCGACCGCGCGCTGGTTGCGCAACACGCGGACTGGCTCAAGAGCCTGCCCGACACACTCAGCATCTCGGCGCTGACCGAGGCTGTGGTCGCACGTGGCGACGCGCAGCTCGAACGCCTCACGCGCGAGTACCTGCCCATTCGCTTCGGACGCCGTCATGGCGACCCAAGCCGCCCTTGGAACCAGTTCGCCATCGAGCTGGAGGACGACCACGGTGAGCGCCTGCTCGCCTACCAGGGCAACTGGCGCGACATCTTCCAGAATTGGGAAGCGCTGGCGCTGTCCTACCCTGACTTCGTCGAAAACATGATCGCGAAGTTCGTGAACGCGTCCACGGTGGATGGCTACAACCCCTACCGCATTACGAACGAGGGCATCGACTGGGAAGTCGAGGAACCCGATGACCCCTGGAGCTACATTGGCTACTGGGGCGATCACCAGATCATCTACCTGCAGAAGCTGCTCGAGCTCTCGCAGCAGTTCCATCCCGAGCGCCTCGCAGACCTGCTGCACCGACCCGTGTTCTGCTACGCCAACGTGCCCTACCGGATCCGGCCATTCGCCGCCCTGCTTGACGACCCCAAGAACACGGTCGACTACGACGAAGCGCTGGCCGAGGTACTCGAGCAACGCGTCGCCGCACGTGGTGCCGACGGCAAGCTCGTGCTCGACGGCGATGACGCCGTATACCGCGTTACGTTGATCGAGAAGCTGTTGGTACCCCTGCTGGCAAAACTGGGCAATCTCGTGCCCGACGGCGGCATCTGGATGAACACCCAGCGCCCCGAGTGGAACGACGCCAACAACGCGCTTGTCGGCAACGGCGCCTCGATGGTCACGCTGTACTACCTGCGCCGCTACGTGACCTTTCTGCGCCGACTGTTCGCCGCGACCACAAGCTTCACGCTTTCGAGTGAGATCGATGTCTGGCTCGAGCAAACGGCCGATGCGCTCGCGGGCGCTCGCTCGCGCATGACGGGTACGCCCGTATCCGCCGAAGACCGCTTCCTGATCCTGCGCCGCCTCGGCGAGGCTTCAAGCCACTGCCGCGAAACGCTGTATGCCCAGGGCCAGTTCTCGGGCCAGGTGACGCGTCAGATCGACACCGTTAACCAGCTGCTCGACGACGCGCTGGTGGCTATCGACCACAGCATTGCGACCAACCGTCGCGACGACGGCATGTATCACGCCTACAACATTCTCGATATTCGCGAGGGCCAGGTGGGCGTGTCCCATCTGTATCCGATGCTCGAAGGCCAGGTCGCGGCGCTCAGCGCCGAAGCACTCGAGCCCAACGATGCCGTGACAATGCTCGACGCGTTGTTTGCGAGCACCGTGTACCGCGCTGACCAGACCTCGTTCCTGCTCTACCCGGACCGCGCGTTGCCCGATTTCCTTGACCGCAATTGCGTGACGCCTGACCGCCTTGCAGGGATCGCACTCGTCGACCACATGATCGACGCTGGCGACCGGCGTCTCATGGACCGCGACGTCGACGGCAACTACCGGTTCCATGCGGACCTCATCAATGCGGGCGCACTGGATGCACGATTCGACGAGCTCGCGCCTGAGTATGGTGATCTCGTTGACGCGGCGCGCACGCCCATTCACGGCATCTACGAAGCCATCTTTGGACACCGCGAATTCACGGGGCGCTCAGGCACGATGTTTGGTTTCGAAGGTCTGGGCAGCATCTACTGGCACATGGTGGCGAAGCTGCTGCTAGCCGTGCAGGAACGCTTTTTCGCAGCCGTCGATGATGAGGCGGATCCCGCCTCGTTGGCGGCGCTAGCAGCGCACTACTACCGCGTGCGCGAAGGCATCGGCTTCAACAAGACACCCGCTGAGTACGGCGCATTTCCGACGGATCCCTATTCGCACACGCCAGGCCATGGCGGCGCCAGCCAGCCCGGTATGACGGGGCAAGTTAAAGAAGAAATACTGACGCGCTTCGGCGAGCTCGGCTTGCGCATCCGTGACGGCGCCGCACGCTTCCAACCCGCACTGCTGCGCCCGCGCGAATTTCTGGGCCACGGCGGCGAGTTTAAGTTCCTCGACGTCCACGACGTGTGGCAGACGCTTGCGCGACCGCCTCGAAGCCTGGCCTACACGTGGTGCCAGGTTCCTGTCTTGTACGTCATCGACGACACAGCAACCGCCGCGATTACACTGACGCTTGCCGATCACAGCACACGTTCCATTGACGGGCTAACGCTGTCACGGCGTGACACGCAAGCCATCGCCGCGCGCGATGGCCAGGTCCGCCAGGTCACTGTGCGTGTTCCCGGCAACACACTGCGCCACGCCTGAATCCACGGCGTATTCGGAATACCCAACATGTCGAACCTCTATCAACGCAAGCTGGCGCTGGCCGGTCTTGATCCCTCCAAGTACACGCTTGATGAGCTTCGCGCCTTGGTGCGCAAGCTCTTGGAGCAGAAGATCCATGGCTTGTCCTTTAGCCCGTACGTTGCGGGACAGGGGCCGGGCACGGAGCTCAGTGAAGCGCAAATCCGTGAACGTCTGGCTGTCATTGAGGATCACGTCCACTGGATTCGGACATTTTCGTGCACCGATGGCCACGAGAAAATTCCCGCCATCGCGGCAGAGAAAGGCATTAAGTCCATGGTCGGCGTCTGGCTCGACGACGACCGCGACAAGAATGCGGAAGAGATTCGAAACGCTATTGTGATCGCCAATGCTGGCCATGCGGCCATCATCGGCGTCGGCAACGAAGTCCTGCTGCGCGGCGAACTCACCGCCGACGAACTTGTGGCCTACATCGAGCAGGTTAAGGCTGCGGTCCCCGGCGACGTCCAAGTAGGCTACGTCGATGCGTACTTCGAGTTTGAAGACCACCCGTCGATTGCTGCTGCGTGCGACGTGATTTTGGCCAACTGCTATCCCTTCTGGGAAGGCTGCCCGGCAGACCATGCGCTGCTGTACATGAAAGAGATGTACCGCCGTGCGCAGCGCGCTGCCAACGGCAAGCCGGTCATCGTCAGCGAGACGGGCTGGCCCAATGTCGGAACACCGACGGACGGCGCGGAACCGTCATTGGAGAATGCCATCCGCTATCTGCTCAACACCTACCGTTGGGCTGAAGAAGACGGTGTGGACATCATCTACTTCTCGGCCTTCGATGAGGCCTGGAAAGTCGGTGCCGAAGGCGACGTGGGTGCCTACTGGGGACTCTGGGATGCTGACGGCAATCCCAAGTACAGCTGACGCCTCAGCGGACAAACCGAACGCGATCCACGTATATTGTGACGGGCGATCGTCGACCGGTTAACGCCACGACAAACCCAACGCTCAGGCTGGAAAGATCCTTGCCGTCGAGAGGTACCTCATAGCGTTGCCAGGAATCGGAAAGCGTGATGTTGTCGACTTCCACGATGGCGCTGTCTGGATACGGGCGATCCGTTCCCAGCAAACCGACTCCAAATTTCACGGTCTCTCCGCCCCAGGCACCCCGCGCCCAAACCTCAAGTGCGCGCGCACCCGTCAGATCGTAGCCACCATCGATGTCACCCCAATTGTTGGCGGGGTTTTGCCAGGCCACAGCCACCCAGCCGTAGGTGCCCTCATAGCGGAACCTGAGCGCGTGCTCGCCCGAGTACGGATTACTGCTGTCGCGGTCATCGAGGGTCAAGGCCTCGGTATTGCCCATCCACCCCGATGGGGCCCATGGCATGGCCTCGAAACTGTCCTCATACACATAGACCGGCATGCGAGTGCGTACCTCGCCTTCAACGCGAAGCGGCACATTGGCGGTTGCCGCATTGCCCTGGCCGTCGTCCGCATAAGCGAACAGGCGATACCCACCCGGCTCTTCGGGCATCGCGACGACAACACTGCCGCCATCGCTCGATACGATGGCACCGTCAACGGGAATCGGTTGCGCACGAAGGTCACCACCCGTTAAGTAGTCGCCGGTCTCTGGCAGCAGCACCCAGCGCACTGCAACATCGTCTTCATCGGCGTCAGTCACCGCAACCCGGGCGGCGAGCTGGGTGCCGGGTGCTACCGATACGTCGCCGTCGACGGTGATATCGCTAATGGCGGGTGCACGATTGGCAGCGGGCGCTCCCCCCCAGAGGGCGGTCATGGCCTCAACCGCCGCAAGCCGTGCGCCATCCGGCAAGAACATGCCGAACCACGTTGATGTGCCTTCCACCTTGTGGCTCCACAGGAAGACATAGCCGCCCAGAGCCTGATTTGGGTTCTCGAGAATGCCCAGACGGTAGCTGCGCGTGTAGGCCGCCGCCTTTTTGGTACTCGTTAACTCGAATGGTGCACCCCATTCCGTGGTCGCGGTCTCCCAGGTGCCCGGTGGTCCAAACTCCGTCACGATGTAGGGCTTTGTGGCGCCGGCATCGGCCAGGCGTTGCGGCAAAGACGTGGAGCCGCCGTAGCTATTGATACCGTGAATATCGATCGCGCTCGCAACCTCATGCACGTACCGAACCCGCTCGCCGCCAATGTCGGCGGTCACGGTCATTGTGGGATGATTCGGATCGAGCGTTTTGACAAGCGACGCGGCTTCATTCACCGCGGCCCAGATGCGGGGATTATCGCCCGCTTCAAAGCCTTCCATTTCGTTGCCGATGCCCCAGAGTAGAACCGCGGGGTGATCGCGGTATCGGAGCACGGTGTCGCGAACACGTTGCAACTGCTCGGCGACAAGCGATTTGTCGTTGTAGTCAAAACCGTGCCGCTCGTGGCCCAGCCAGATGCCGACGGTTACCGTGAGACCACGTTCATGTGCCGCATCGAGCAGTGGACCAATATCGTCCGAGCCCCAGGTACGGATCGAGTTGGCGCCTGCCGCTGCCAACAAGTCGATGTCCCCGTCGCCGCCGGCGCCCTTAATGAAGTAAGGCTGGCCACCGCGAAGCAGTGACCAGCCTTGTTCTGTTTCGACCAGCTCGACGGGGATCGGTCCGTCCGCATCTGTTTGTGCGTCCTGCGCGCTACAGGGCGCGGTACTGATAGCTACCAGAGCACCGACAGTGAGTAGCCACCGGCGCACGAGCTGAACCGGCGCGTTAGCCGCCGTTCGCGAAGACAAAACCGTCCAAGCCACCCGGTGTAGAGGGCGGAACGTAGGTGAAGCCCCAGTCACCCAGCAATGACAACACGAGAATCGGGTCGCCCGGGACGAGTCGCGTGAAGCCGGTGGCGCCCGTACGGAACAGGTAGTCCGCTGTGAGCTCGTTTAGCGTCACGGGAAACGGCACGGGATCGTTAGTCGGGCTCACCGAGGTGCAGCAGGTAAAGAACACAACCGAGCCGAAGAAATTGTCGAGCACCGAACGGTACGCCTTAAGTGCCTGCTCCTGGATCAGCGGATCGCTGTTCGCGTCGAACAGCTCGTGCAGTGCCACCGCCGTAAAGAACTGGTTCTCGCCCGACGGGCGGCGTGCCAGCGCGGTTGCCCAGAAGTAGAAACGAGCTTTGGCTCCGGTCGGTCCTTGCGGAATCGTTGCAATGAGATCGAATTTTCCAGGTGCTTGCGGATCGTTTTCGTTGAACTCGGGCACCGAAATTGTCGTAAACGGGTTCTCAGGGTCCTCAAGAACGCAGGTCTCGAGATTGATACCCACATCGGCACAAGCCAGGTTGAGCAGCGTGTCGGTCGGCAAAATTACAGCGTTGAACGGCGTGCCGTCGCTATCGTCGGGCTCACCCGAACAGCCTGCGCCCAAAAGGGCCAACGTCATGATCAGCGCGCCGGTAATGCGATTGTAGTTACGCATAGTGATTATCCTCGGTCAGATCGCCCGGCGATCAGAAATTGAACTGAAAGTAGGCGATGCCCTGGAAGATGAAGTCGTTATTACCATCCAGGAATTCATCATCGGGCGAGTTCTCATCATTGGTTCGCGCCAGGATACGAACGCCAATCTTGGTCGAGTAGCGGTCGTCCAGACGCTGATCCATGAGGTAGGAGTAGTCGATCTTGTACTGCTCCGGGAAGGTGATGTTGAACTGACGCTCAAAGTCATACGGACCCCAGGAGTCCTTCTTGAACCAACCCTCAATGACATGGCGTTCGTTTATGACCGCCTTACCCGTAATTCCCCAAAAGTCGCGTGTACCGCCGTCCGGGTCACCCGTCGACTGATCGAAGCCGCGCTCCAGATTCAGGACGTAACGGTTTCCGTTGCGATTGAATACCATGCGACTGGACGCGCGCCAAACGTCTTCTTCGGGCAGCCCAACACCAAACGAAGCGTTACTGTTGGTTGGCACAAAGAAGAACAGATTCGCATCCGTGGGGGTCGGGAAGGACGTGTAGTTCAACCCAATGTTAAACGCGAAACTCGCGTCTTCCCGGTAGTCGTTATCCCATTGGTAAAACGGCGTGGCGCCGGTCGGGTCCCACGTGACAAAAACCTCTGCCGAACGCGCCTCGCGATTATCGAGAACGGCGAACGGATCGGAATCGCGATCACGTGCATTGATGCCGGGGTTCAAGACACCACCAGGCAATATGGCAGCCGGGATGTTCGGGTTAGCGTGCACGAGGTTATCCCGGTAGAGCACTCGCGGGAACACCATGAGATTACCGAAGTTCATCATCATGCCTGCTTCGTACTGCTGCTTGTTACCCAGACCCGAGTAGGGTAGTCGCGTACCAAACTCGCGCAGCGGCCCGCCGCTCGATTCGGCAACGAGACCTGCGTACTCGGCAGCCACGTATGACAGCGTCCCAAGAAGCGGGAACGAGAATTTGGCTTTGACACCCAGCGTGTCTTCGAAGTCGATTTCGTCGACAAAGATCGTGCCGTCATCGAACCGGTCGTAGACCTCATCAACTCGCTCTGGTGCTGAGATGATGCCGCCAACCTCGAGCTTCATGGGACCGAATCGCTTGTCCATGTACAAGGT
>ERZ1740065.39-NODE-39-length-56058-cov-5.059800_pt1 | contig 56058 bp, 47 predicted proteins | sample MGYA00581738_ERZ1740065 | MGnify/ENA primary metagenome ERZ1740065 (study PRJEB43018, sample SAMN04849749) | marine metagenome | isolation source: floating plastic debris | place: Pacific Ocean | collected 2008-09-01 | study: EMG produced TPA metagenomics assembly...
TCTTCCTTCTATGCTTACTCGACGCTCTTTCGATTTTTCTTCTGTGGCGCTATCTTCTGGGTTTGGGTTTGGATTTTGCTGACGTTGGTCTCGGTGTAGATGTAGCAATCGGCCCGGATATCGCCGATGCGATCGGCCCGCATTTTGATCTGTTCCTCGCTCTCCTCACCAGAGACGTAGAGGATCTTGACGCTGATCCCCAGGGCAATTTGCAGCATGAGGGTAGATTTGCCGATGCCGGGCTGGCCGCCGATGAGGACGATGGAGCCGGGTACAATACCACCACCCAGTACGCGGTTGAGCTCGCCATCGGGAGTGAGCAGACGCTGGGTATTGCCCGCCACAATTTCGGGCAGTGCAATGGGTTGGGCATCGATGGGTCCCTTCCCCGCTGCTTTCCACACCTTTTTCTTTTGTTCTTGCTGCGTGTCCTTGGCCACTACCTCTTCTTGGTAAGTATTCCAGGATCCACACGAATTGCACTTGCCCATCCACTTGGGGGAGATGGCGCCACAATTCGTACAGACAAAGATTTTTTTAACTTTCGCCACGATTTTTTTTTGTGCCCACGAAGATAAATAGTCTGGAGGCCTTTTTTAACAATTCGCCCAAAAATGAGCCTACGCAAAGGTCGAATATCAGCGCAATGTCAAAGTTGGCCCCTCAACTCCCCTTTTTTGGCAATTATTGTTTTTTCCCAAAACCAATCCCCGACGGACTACGTTGCTTATCTTATTTCTCACACAGCTAGAAAATACAACGAGTGGATTGCTGCGAATTGCAATCTGTTTGTTTCCAACGTATTAATTTGATCTACAAATAATAGCCAGGAGAATCCGCTGAAAATGGCGCAGGGACACATTTTTTGATTTTTTTTCAAAATTTGTGACCTGGCAAAATCAATTGCGTCATAAGGATGAAACTTGACGAGTAATGATAAAGTGGAAGCAGAGAAAGCGAGCGGTCGAGTTTTGATGCACCACCAAGAGGTGGGACATCTTACGGCTCCTTAAGTGTTGAGCCCCCTGGTTTGTAGATTGTTTTCATTTGGTTTTTTGGGGTTATACAGGGTGCTACGCAAGCAATTGCGTCAGTGCCCTGTTTTTTTATTCCCTTTTTTTACCTTCCCCACTCAACGGTCGGCGCAGCGTACGCAGCGCGTACTCTCCGGGAGGTACATCAGCCGGGCGGCGGGAATGTTTTGGCCACAACGACTACAACTACCAAAGTCCGGATGATCGATGCGTTGCAAGGCGACCTTCAAGCTCCCGTATTTGCGTTTGGTCGAACGCAGCGTCGCTTCGGCCACGCTGCGGTTGTGAATGGCATCCATCCGGCTGACTCGACCGATGGCATTTTCCGGTCCGATCGGACGCGTCAACTCCTCCAATTCTTCAATTTTCCGCGCCGTAAGTACAATCGCCTCCTCAATTTTTTTCTTCAACTGTTCCTTTTCTTTGCCATCCATAATTTGACATTCTTTTGAGGGATTAGTAAATTGAATACAAAAGTAAAATATAGGAGATTTTTTCCGTTTCAACGATTGATCCCCTTTTTTGCGATAAAAGCCTCCTCACAAAACGATTTCTTTTCTATTTCCAACGCTCGGCCCCGTATCTTTTGGCAGGATACCCGGTTATAATAATAGCAACCCTCTGAAAAATGGCATTTTGAACCAATTCAAGTGGACTTTTATCGCGGACAACGGACGGCAACATCAAGTTACCTTGATGCACGGTGCGCGTACGGGTCACCTACTGGTTTATTGCAATACCAACATCCTACTCATTGACTTCAAAGTGCTCAAAACCTCTACCTATTCTTTCTTTCTCGAAGAAGAGCTTTGCGAACTGATCGTCGAACGCGAAGCGGACAACTTCCGCTACGGCTTCAAAATCAACCGGGAGGCGGATACGCCCCTCAATCAAAGGCGAAAGGATCAAAGCAAGAAACACCTCTGGCAGAGTTTGCTCTTTATGGGGAGTATGCTACTCCTGATCTCCCTGATCATCGTTGGGCTCACCCAGTACCAACGCAACAAAAGCGAACGCGACTTGCTCGATAGCCTAGCGCGCAGCGGTCAAGAGACCACCGCCAGAATCCTCATGGCCCCCGCATCCCAAGCCGACCCCGTCGCCGAACTGGATGTTTCCTACTTTTACTTCGTCAATGGCCGGGCCTACTCCATTCCGCAGTCCCGGGACGTCCTAACGGAAAACCCCAGTACCCAGCGCCTGGAATTGGCCACCGGACTGCCCCTCGAAATCGGCGACGAGTTTTTGCTGCGCTACCTACCGGGCGATCCTACCTTTAGCAAAATCGACTACGAACGCCCCAATCCCGAAACCCTGCAAAAATACCTCGATCGGGTCAGCACCACCTACCGCGCCGAGTTTCCCGAGGATTCGCCGGAGCGCTGTCGCTGTCTGGCCGAAGTCGCCTACGAAATAAAAGGCCTTGCTGGCCTGGCCGACTTCTACCACGCCGGCACCCCCGTCGAAGCCAACGTCCAACACAACCGACATTCGTTTCTTCGACTGATTCGTGACCTCCCCTTTCAGCAAAAAGCGGCACAAAAATGCGGCTCACTGTAGCAAAATCGTCGCTAAAAGCACCAAGCGCCACCTCCCCGCGTGTCGTCTAATTAGAGCGCCCAGAAGTATTTTACCTCCAAATCTGTGACATCGCTTTCACCTCCCACGGGAGCTCGACCTTCCGCCCCTCCCCCATCGCCACCGGAGCGGCACAATTATTTTGGCGGGGCAAAAGGAAATCGCCCATTATTTCGTTACTTTTGTGAGCTACTTTTCAAACCAACTATAAAATATCATTTCGACGGTGGAGTACCTGGCCCAACACATCGAGAGCCTCATTTTTACGAGCGAGCAGCCCATCGCCTTCCGGGAGATCAAGGCAGCACTGGAGGAGGCCTTTGAAACGACCTTGCCCGAGGAGGACCTGCGTACCACGCTGGATCAACTCGTGGAACGCTACCAGCAGGAAAGTTCCGCTTTTGAGATCGTGATGATCGCGGGTGGCTACCAGTTTTTGACCAAGGGGGCCTACCACAATACCGTGGGTACCTACCTCAAGCAAAGGGTCAAAAAACGCCTTTCGCGGGCGGCGCTCGAAACCCTATCCATCGTGGCCTACAAGCAGCCGGTAACCAAGGGAGATATCGAAGGCATTCGCGGCGTCAACTGTGATTACGCCATGCAGAAGCTGTTGGAGAAGGAGTTGGTGACCATTACCGGACGGAGTGATGCCCCGGGGCGGCCCTTGATATACGGGACGAGCCAGAAATTTATGGACTATTTCGGCCTACACGACCTCGGTGAATTGCCCAGGATCAAAGAATTTCGCGAACCGGACAACACCATCGGCGAAGCGGCCCCCATCGAGGAGGAAGTACATTCCGAACACCAGGGGCAAGGCCCCCAAAACGACGATGCCATCGCCGTTGCCATCGCCATTGCCGATTTGATTGTCCCCATCCCCCCGCACGACGAAGCCTCCGATACCGATCCGGAGGGTGCCTCTACCGATCCCGCCAGTGGTCAGGCCGATGATGGCACCCGCCACAGCGAAGCCCCGAAAGAACCGGGTGAGGCGGAGACCACTAGCATCACCGAATTCGTTACCGAAACCAGTGGTGAGTTTACCGGCGCAGCGGACCCCACGCCGGCGGATTCGACAGTAGAACCAAGGGTAGAATCAACAGCTGAATCGACAGCTCCACCCGACAACCATCCAACGGCCAACGATGTTGTAAATGAGAATCCCACTCCGATCAAGGAGGACTAAAGCCTTAGTAATATGAGTTCAGATCAGCCCCTCGTCAATCGCGTTGCCAATAGCGGCCTCATTACCCTCAATTTAGAAGAATTTTTCCCAGCGGAAGAGGTGATGGCCTTTGATCTAAAGGATTACCTGTTTATGGAGCTCATCCTCAAGGAAAAGGATTTTCGCCAAGCCCTCAAGGCCCACGACTGGACCCAGTACGAAGGTAAGAACCTCGCCGTATTCTGCTCCACGGACGCCATCATTCCCGTGTGGGCCTACATGCTGGTGGCGGCTTACGCCAGCCCGCACGTCGTCCAGATCTTCCAGGGTACTCCCGAGACCTTTTACCAGGTCGCCTTCCAAATGGCCCTCACCCAGATCAACGGAGCGGATTACGAGCAAAAGCGGGTCGTCATCAAGGGGTGTAGCAACAAGCCCGTCCCCCCCTCGGCCTACGTAGAACTGACCCGCCGACTGCGCCCCTACGCCCAGAGCAGCATGTACGGTGAGCCCTGCTCGACCGTCCCCATTTTCAAACGCCCCCGGGTACTGCGCCGCAAATCGTAGGCAAGCCTTCCATTCATTAAAACGAATCGCCATGGGTGGCACGATCTTTTCTGCCACTTCACCGGGCAACAAACGTTGCCGGTTCCAATATTCTTTTTACTTTAGGGCCCCACAAAATTTATCCCATGCAGTCACCCATTTCTTGGTACACACTCGCCCTCGCCGCCTTTAATACCTTAGTCCTTTTCAGTGCCAACCAAAGTAGTCAAAAAACCCTTACGGCGGAGGCGTCCGAGACCGGAGCGATGGACCTCCCCCAGCAAATCCGAGCGGTCCCCCTGGCGGATCGCGCCTTCGACTTTGCGGGGGAATCCCTGCCCATGGATAATTTTGACGTCCGCGAACGCCTGGACCGCGAGTTGCTCCGCAATTCCTACTACCACTCCAACACCATCCTTCTCCTCAAACGCGCCAAGCGCTACTTTCCCACCATCGAAAAAATTCTGGCGGAGGAGGAGGTCCCGGAAGACCTTAAGTACCTCTGCGTCATCGAAAGCGACCTGAGCAATGCCGTATCCCCGGCGGGCGCCAAGGGTTTTTGGCAGTTTATGAAGGGAACGGCGGGCGATTACGGCCTGGAGGTCAACAGCGAGGTGGACGAGCGTTTTCACCTCGAAAAAGCGACGCGGGCGGCCTGCCGCTACCTCAAAAAATACCGGGAAAAATTTGGGAGCTGGACCCTAGCCGCCGCGGCTTACAACACGGGCGGCAACCGGCTAAGTAAGGAAATCCAAGTGCAACGGGGCCAGTCCTACTACGACCTCAACCTCAATGCCGAAACGGCCCGCTACGTCTTTCGCATCGTAGCGATGAAGACCATCCTGACCAATCCCCAGGCCTTCGGCTTCGATATCGAAGAGGCGACCAAGTACGCTCCCTTCCCCGACTATCACACCATCGAGGTCAAGGAAAGCGTAGCCAACTGGGGCGACTTCGCCACCAAATACGGGACGACCTACCGCATGCTCAAAGTGTACAATCCCTGGCTCCGTACTGCTTCGCTCAGCAACCGGACCAAGAAGACCTACGAAATACGGGTGCCCAAACGGGAAGACTAAAAGCAAGGGGCCCGCTGTCGCAATGACAGTGGGCCCCTTGTGGAACGCCGGGCGTTCGCGCTCCTTATTCGGTCAACTCCCCCAGGGGCTTGATCGATTCCCCCTGCGAACTGATTTTCTCAAACGTCTCCAAACCACATTCCAAGAACTTGGCGTAATCATCGGCGCCCTCCCGGTAGCCGCGCGGCTTGGCCAGTACCTTTTCGTCGGGTGTAACCATGACGTAGAGGGGTTGCGAGTTTTGCTGGAAATTGACGATTTGGAAATCCGCCCACATATTGCCCACCGAACGCAGGCGCTTATTGGAATTGAGCGATACAATCGTTTCGTCCAGTGATTTGCGATCGTCGACGTAGAGCGAGATCAGGACAAAATCCTGGTAGATGTGGTACCACACCTTATCTTTGATCCAGATGTGCTCCTCCGTCTTGCGACAGTTGACGCAGCCGTGGCCGGTAAAGTCGAGGAGCACCGGTTGCTGGTTTTCCCTTGCGTAGGCCATGCCCTCGTAGTAGTCCTTGAAGCAGTCCAGATTATTGGCGCACTTGGTGAAGGAGGGATAGCGGGACTTGATGTCCTGGTCGGCTTTGCTCTTGGTGAGGAAGTAGTTGTACTGGGCCGGTGGGGCCAAGCCACTCATCAGGGCCAGCGAATCGTAGGATTGGGTCTTAGAATTGTAGCGGAAGCCCGTACCGAGGTAGAGGGTGAGGCCCAGGGCCAGCAGGGCAAAGCCCAGGCGGGTGGGGCTGAGTTTTTTCGAGGGGCTATCGTGGGGGAAACGGATAAAACCGAAGAGGTAGAGCGACATGCCCGCAAAGACCAGAATCCATAGGCCCAGGAAGAGCTCGTAGCCCAAAATGCCCCAGTGCATGGTCATGTCGGCCACGGACAGGAATTTGAGGGCCAGGGCCAGTTCGAGAAAACCGAGTACCACCTTTACCGAGTTCATCCAGCTGCCCGACTTGGGGAGCGAGTTGAGTACGGCGGGGAAAGCGGCAAACAGGCCAAAGGGCAAGGCCAGGGCGCTGGAAAATCCGAGCATGACTACAAAGGGGCCCATCGCGTTGGTGGCCGACTGGACCAGCGCCGTTCCGATGATGGGTCCGGTGCAGGAGAAAGAAACCAGGGCCAGGGTGAAGGCCATAAAGAAGGTACCGATTAATCCGCCCTTGTCCGCCATGCGGTCCGAACTGTTGGTCCAGGAACTGGGCAGGGTGATTTCGTAATAGCCAAAGAAGGAAAAGGCAAAGGCCAAAAAGATCAGGAAAAAGAGTACGTTGGGCAACCAGTGGGTCGACAGCAGGTTCAGCGCATCCGGTCCGAAGATTCCCGTGATGAGCAGGCCAATACTGACGTAGATGACAATAATCGAGATACCGTAGGTCAACCCGTTACGGATGCCCTCCCAACGCGTTTTGCTGGACTTGGTGAAAAAACTCACCGTCAGGGGAATCATGGGGAAAACGCAGGGAGTCAGTAGGGCGAAAAAGCCCCCCGCAAAACCCATCAAAAAGATCCAGAGTAAGGAACCCGAGGCTTTTTCCTCCTCCCCACAGTTGCCCAGTGGCTCTACGTAGGTCGCCTGGAGCACCGGACGCGCCTGGTCGATCACTCCTTCCTCGACGAGGGGTACGACCCCACCACCCGCAAAAAAAGCATCGCGCTGGTCCTCCTCTCCGACAAAAGCCTTTAGCGTCTCGGGCGAAAAGGTAAAGAAACGCAGGGCCGGAGGCAGACACATACCGTTGGTACAAGTCATAAATTCCAGGTCTCCCACAACCGGCTGGCTGGGGTCCGCGACCTTCAAGCGCTGGGTAAAGATGGCCTCCTTCTTAAACTTGATCAGGTCCATCTCAAAGTTCTTATCGTACTCCTTGATGCGCACCGGACCGGATTCGCTGGTCTCTCCCAGCAGTTCGACCTGTCCGCCCTCCGTGTTGAAGGCGAAGGACGTGGGGATGGGACCATCCTCCCCATCGAGTTTTTGAGAGTAGAGGTACCACTCGTCGGCCGCCGTGGCTCGCAGGGTCAGTTCGAAGGTCCCGTCTTCCAATTTGGTGGCTTTGATCGACCACTTGACGGGATCGAGGATGCCACTGTTTCGATCGCCATTGGGGGTGCCGCTCTCGGTAAAACCGGTACCCGTCACGGCCATATCGGTAGTAGCCGCCGTAGCGGGCGTTTCCGGGTTGGAGGCCTCCGGCGTGGTGGCGGGTTGCTTGGCGGGAGCCTCCGTAGGCTTTGCCACCTCAGCGGTCTTCGTGGGCGTCTTCGCAGGAGCCTCGGGGGTCGATTTGGCGGCCGGTGGTGCCGGGGTGGGCGTGACACTACCCGTGCCCCCCGTCGTTTTGGCTACGAGGGAAAAAGCAAAATCGACATCCGCCGGGGGCAAACATTTGGTGGCGTCGCAGGTCATAAAGTTGACGTAGCCCGTGAGCTTTTTTGCCCCATCGATGACCTTTACACGTTGGACAAATTGGACCGACTTGGTGAACTTGATGACGTTCATGTCGAAGAGTTTGTCGTAGCCCGCCTTGCGGTATTTCGACTTTTCTTCATTTTTCCCGACCAATTCGTAGTGATCGCCCGCATCGTAGTTGAAGCTGGTTTTTACCGGACCGTCCTCGCTTTCCAGGTACTGGGAATAAATCGACCAGCCCTCGTCAATTTTGGCGGTGAAGATCAAATCGAAGGTCTCGCCATCGATTTGTTGCTGGTCAAAAGTCCATTTTACGGGATCGTAAATCTGAGCGGAGGCGCTCGTAAAATAACCGCTCAGCACGGCACACAGGATAAATGTAAATAGACGCATGAGATCTTGCTGGTTTTACTGACTTTGTAGTCCTTGTTTGGCGCTACTAAAGTAAAAATTATTCCAATTACCACAGAGTTACACGCAATTGGCAGTAAGCGTTTTTTTCACTTACTGCCAATCGAGGGTAGGTATGGTCCAATACCGTGGTGTAAATTACCTAGAAATCACCTGCCCCGACAGCGTGTTAAGATACTTTAAATATTCTTTAACAGCCGCTAAAGGAAATGTTAAGTACGCCGGCACCCTACAATTTCGAAGCTAATGTCTTCGGGTGGCGAAGCGAGGGGCAACCAGAACCGGTCAGCAACTTCCCCGGACCAGCGGAGCCCGTCGGGCCTTACTGGGTCGCGGAGGCCATCCGATTTTGCAACAGGGAATCGAACAAGAGGCGCCCGTCCACATTGCCCAGCCGCTCCTCCGAGGCGCGCTCGGGGTGGGGCATCATTCCAAATACGTTGCGCTGGGCGTTGCAGATGCCCGCGATGTTCCAGGCCGTACCGTTGGGATTGGCGGCCGCGTCGACGGTACCATCCGCCTGGCAGTACTGGAAGAGGACCTGATCGTTGTCACGCAGTTGCTGGAGGGTGGCCTCATCGGCGTGGTAGCGACCTTCGGCATGGGCGATGGGGATTTTGAGCACCCGCCCGGGGCTGATTCCCGCCGTGATGGGCGACTGGTTGGTGACGGTTTTGAGGAAGGTATTTTTACAGGTAAATCTTTGGTGGCTGTTGCGCAGCAGGGCTCCCGGCAGCAGCTCTGCTTCGCAGAGGATCTGAAAGCCATTGCAGATGCCGAAGACGTAGCCCCCGCGGTGGGCAAAGTCGATGACGGCCTTCATCAGGGGGGAGAAACGCGCGATGGCGCCCGCCCGGAGGTAGTCGCCGTAGGAAAAACCACCGGGCAGCACGATACAGTCGTCGGTGGTAAAGCCCTCCAGACTTTCTTGCTTGTGCCAGAGCTCCACGACTTCGCGTTGGAGTACCGTACCGAGGACGTGGATCATATCGTCGTCACAATTGGAACCGGGGAAAACGACTACACCAAATTTCATATCTGCGTGGTTTTATCAACGAAAGGCCAAAATTACCAAATTCTGCGCACAAACTATCCGCCGACCAACCACCAATTTTGGTAATGGACTAGGAGGAGGCCCACCAGCAGCAGTAGGTGGAAGACTTCGGCGAGCGAACGGCTCAGTCCGAGGAAGTTGAAGGACAGGAAGATGGCCAGGGAGGGTACGAGTAGGAGCAGGTGGTCCAGCCCCGCGGCGGCTTGTAGAAACAGGGCCAACAGGGCAAAGAGCAAGCCCCAGTAGAAGATTCCGATGTTTTTTTGGACCTGGATGTTCTTCTTAATCAGGAAGCGGTTGAAGCTCAGGAGAGCCAGGAGGATCAGAAAGGTAAAAAAGCCCAGCTGGAGGTAGTCCGGCCAGGAGAGTGCCCCCCGGAGCTCCCACCAGGAGAGGCCTTCCAGCAGGAGGTTTTGCCAGAGGAGGGAGGCGCGGTCGGTGGCAAAATAGTAGACGAAGGCCAGGAAAAAGGGACTGACAAAACCGCTGGCCAGCACGAGTTGTTCGCGAAAGCGGAAGGCCCGCAGACTCCGTAGCCCGACGACGGCCAAGAGGATGTAAATCAGCAGCGAAGGATAAAACAGACTGGCCAGGCCCAACCACAGACCGACGTTGTAGATGTTGCCGGAGGCGGCGTACTTTTTGTAGGTCTCCAGCATTTCGTAGAGGGCGAGCAGGTAAAAGGTGGTGGCGACCAGGACGGGTGAAAGCAGGAGGAAGGGAGTATAGCTACTGGCCAGCAGGACGTAGAACATCCCCGGCAATAGGGACAGTTCGTTGGCCATCCGGTGCCGAGCCAGGATGATGTTGATGAGTAGGGCTTGAAAGCAAACGATGAGTAAGGCGAGCAGCGCCGACTGCGTCCCCCCCAGGTCGAGGCCACCGAAGAGGCTTTCAATCACTACACTCCCCCCCTGGTGGACCGGCGCCAGGCCTCCCCAGAAGGCGGCCCCCCGGACGATAAAAGCGTAGAAGACCAAAAAAATATTGGCGACAAATTGATTGGTGCGGAATAGAGCGAGCACGTTTCACTGGGTTGGTTGGCGGAAAATTCAAATGTACGTAAGCCCGTATTAAAACAAGAATTCGGATGGGAAAATTATCTGGGGGAGGAATTTTCGAAAGCTGAATCGAGGATGAGCCTGCTACGCTAAGCAGCTCTCGATCAATTGGTTAGGAAAAACATGATTTTCTTGAATATTAGAATTGTTACTTATATTTGGTTTGAATAAATCCCCCGGAATACCAAACTTAGGGTATTCTGTTCATTTCCCTAACGTATTTTGGTTTTTCGTATCAACGATCGAATAACTACCTTTTGTGCTTTCCCCAGGCTCCGCAAAAGGTCCGAGACTACACAATCGAGTATTTATTTATTGTTAAACAATCTAAACAAAAACCGCATGACAAACAGTATTTCTCTCTGCACCGACATGAGTGGATTATTATTCACGACCGATTCCGGTACGACTTGTATCCCCCTCAGTGGACCTGGGGCCATTGTATCGCTCGATGATGACAACCAACTTCAGGCGGTGCAGGCGGGCCAAGAACTGACGGGCAGTGGATTTATCGAGCCCCTAGCCGACGCCCAGTGGACCATGAGCTACAATGAAGAGACCAAGATTTCTTTTATCATTGGTGTAACGGACATGGACGTCAACCTCAACGGCAAATTCCACAACTTCCTGATGACTACCCAAAAGGTAAACATCCGTAATGATGGCACCAATCTTACGGTAATCTCGGCTCCTGCCTAAGGCAATGACTTAATCGAACCGGAGCTGTAAACTACGGCGATCCGAGGCCATTGTGCCTAGCTCACGGATCGCCGTATTTATTGGATCACGAACCACCTCCGCCTACCCCCTTCGTGCCAGCACGTCTCGATATACTTCAAGAATCGAACGCTTACCCAATTTACTTTTCACCCATATTTGCAGCTCTTCGATCCCAGTATACGGATGTTGCCGCTCTCGATTCATCCGATCGATGTACGCATCAAATTCCTGAAATAGGGGTTCCTGCTCCAGGAGCGGCGTGGCCATAAGTTTTCTCAAGAATGCGAGTGCCTTAAACTCAAAGCCCGTTTTGCGTTTCAGGGTTTTGTCAAAGTATCGATTGGCGCCCCGCAGTTCTGCCTCAGCACGATCGATGTTTCCCAGTTCAAAGTTAACGATCACGCAGAGCAAACGCATCAACTGTTGAATATTCTCGCGTAGCGGATAGCGTTTCTCTCTCAGGATATCTTCGATGTGGGACAAACACGCTTCCCATTCTTCCATCAAAAAATAATATACGGTAATATTGGCCTGGAAAGACAATGCGGAGTAGTTGGCGAGTTTGTACTGTTTGATCCCCGCCTTGATCTCGGGAATCAAATCGCGAATTGGAAGCACCTTTCCCGTATTCAGGTAATACATCAATTTATTGGAGGCGGCCTTGAGAAAAGCCGCCCGCTTGTCGTGATACTTCTTGGGCTTGAGTTCGTCTAGGTTTTTCAAAATATCGGGAATCAAATCAAAGCGTTTGAGGTAGAAACAAGCCGTCGCATAATTGGCCAAGGCATTGATGTACAGCGAGAACCTTTGATTTTTCACCACCTCTCTTTCCTCCCACCAATCCAAAATTTGGCGTAGGAAAAACTCCATTTTACCATAATCTCCTGACAATAGATTGAGGTAGGCGCCCGCCGAGTAAAAATAGCGTTTTCCCTCCGCGGAGGTATCCACCTGAGCCAGGCGGTCAAATTCTTCCCCAAACTCCCGCTGCAGTTCGGCCTTGCTGGCCTCATCCTTGAGCTCGTACTGCTGCATCAATTTGGCCCAGATGCGATCGTTGAGATCGATACAATCCAATTCGTAGGCCAGTTTGAGTAAAATTTCGTCCTTCTCCACGATCAGCTCCTCCAGTTCGTTGCGGTACTTACGCGTCCGATTCTCCCGGAGGATCAAGCGACTCATATTGTTGATCTCCAACTGCGCCGGCAGGTAGTCGATCTGCTTGACCAGGCGCTGCGCAATTTTGAGCCGTCGTTGGCTCTGATCGTACAAGCCCCGTTCGTAGAGGTAGTTGGCATCCAGGAGGAGATCGGAAATTTGGGCGCGAATCGAGTCCTCGCTGTTGTAGTTGCGCAGCGAGCGCAGGATGGCTTCGTAGAGGTATTTGCGCTCGGCAGCCAAGTGTTTGACGAAGGCCTTCTTGCGCAGGGCGTCTTCATCGTAAGTCCTCATCTTGTTGAGGGTGTCAAACAGCTTGAGATAATTGGCATCGGTGTCGCCCCCAATCAGGGCGTTTCTTTTAAAATAACGCTTTTCCGAGCTCGACATGGAGTGGATCAGTTGGAAAAGCGGATCATTCCCCTTACTCATGATGATATTTTTCGAATGCGGCTATTGCGTGCTAATTGTTAATGATCTTTTTCAGCTATTTTTCCCGCCTCAGAAACCCTATTGGGCGCCCCCTTTCTCGCACCGCAAAATCGGCCTTGAATCTTCGATTCATAAAAAACCCAATTTGTTTTACTAGAGACTGACTATCAAATACTTGGAGATTAAAAAAAATTTCATTTGGAACTCTTCACAAGTCTTTAAACTAGGATGACTGGAGCTATTCTATGGGGCTTAGAAGCATTATTTAGGTCGCCTTAGTGGTTTTACTTAGCCTGGGGGCCCAGCTATATTTGAACCATCAATACGCCAGTAGTTAATGGTAAATATAACAAAATCTGGATAGGGAACTAAACAACTAAGAGATGCTCACAAAACCCAATTGACCCCCAAGCGACCCCAAGACCAAGTTATTGTGAACTTAGAGAATGTTACGGGCCAATGAAAAACACAGAGGACATCCACCAATTGATTCGCGCCTTGAGCAAGGCCGAAAAACGACATTTCAAAATGTCGGCAGCCAGGTATTCAAAAAGCCAGAATAACTACCTCCTACTCTTCGATGCCATCGATCAGCAGGAAAGCTACGACGAATCGAGATTGAAGCAAAAATTCAGCCGGTACGCCTTTGGTAAAAGCATCCACAAGACCAAGTACTTGCTATACGAGTTGATCCTGCGTTCGCTGCGCCCCCTGAGCAATAGCAAGAGCGTTCGAGATCAATTGGAAGGTAAAATGCAATCCGTAGATTTCTTATTCTCCAAAGGATTGTACGAACAAGCAGAGATTCTGCTGCGGAAGGTCAAAAAGTTGGCCCTCCACTATCAGCTGCTCCCCCTTCAGCTGCGGGTTTTGGATTGGGAAAAACGCCTGATCCACCACAGCCGGGAGGCCACTACCCTGACCAGAGTGGAGCAGTTGTTGGACGAATACGACCGTATTTCGAGTCAAGTTAGGATAGAAATGCGTTATCGGGGAATGGCCGAGCGCTGTTTTCAACTGGAAAAGCTGCTCCCCCCCGGGCAATACACCCTGGCCCTCGGTCAGGTGCTGGATAGCCAGCCCATCGAGGACCACCGCAACGCGCCGAGCTTTTTGGCACAGTTGTACCGACGCGAGCTGCTGGCCCGCCGGGCCTTCGATGCGGGCCAACTGCGGGTAGCAATCCGACATCAGCAAGCCATTTACCAAAATTGGCAAAATGCTTCCTGGCTAACCGAAGTTTTTCCCCAGGAGTTTCAACGCACCCTCCAGTCCTACTTGCGCTATCGCCTGGATGCCCTGGAGGGCAGCAGCCACAAATTTGTCGAGGTCCTGGACTTTTGGCGCGAGTACATGCCCCACCGCACCAGCGAAGAGGCCGAAAAATTGGATTTGCACCTGGTCGTCTTTGACTTTATCCACAACCTCAACCGCGGCAACCTGCAGATCTGCGCAACCCGATTGTTGGTTATCCGCGATACGATCGAACGCTACGAAGCCTTGCTCGATTTGTCGACCAAGATCCAGTTGTACTACCACATCGGTATCTACTACTTCTTCGTCCGCGAATTTGACGAGGCCCTCGAATGGGTGCTGCGTACCCAGGAAAAAGCCAACCGACAGCTGCATCCACGTAGCCAGCGCTTCTGCGAGTTGATCGAATTGATGACGCGCTACGAGCTGGGGGAATACGAATACCTGGCTTCGGCGGTCCGCAAGATGTACCGCAACCTCCGGCAAAAGCCCCAGCCCATCCGCATCGAATCCCTGATTCTACGGTCGGTACGGCAACTGCTCAATGTTTCGGATAGCTCCCAAGTCAAACCTATTTTTGAACGTTTATACGACTCACTACAACAAATTGAAGATCCCACTTACCAGCGCAACAGCCTCCAAACCAACGTGCTCTACCGCTGGATCAACGAATACTTACCCCAAAAAAGCAACGAACATTTCTATTGATAAGCTCTCTCCTTAATTCAGCAATATAGTATACCCCAAAAAGTCTCTCTTTATTAATTATTGCTCTCTCTAAGTCTGAGGCCTGGCTGCTCCCAACAGCCGGGCTACTCTTTTTTAATCCCGCTCTTCCCAACCTACGATTCCGAGCCTCCGCAACAACAATTATTTTCTTGGCGTGTTTCTCTATTACTTGCTCCGTCGTTGGGGGATTGAGGCACGACGAAGGGGGGAAATTTTCCACATCTTTGTATCTTGTGGCATAAAATAAAGCAGGTGTTATGATCAAATCCCTGGCTTCAATCAAGGCTCCCATCGAGTCCGAACTGAAGATCTTCGAGCAGCGATTCCGCGAATCCATGCGTAGCAAAGTCCCGCTTCTGGATAAGATCACCTATTACATCGTACAGCGCAAAGGCAAACAGATTCGCCCCATGTTCGTCTTTTTCTGCGCCAAGGTCTGTAAAGATACCACCGATTCCACCTACACCGCCGCCTCCTTCATCGAACTGCTCCACACCGCCTCCCTCGTCCACGACGACGTCGTCGATGATGCTTTTGAACGCCGGGGCGTTTTTACCGTCAATGCCCTGTGGAAAAACAAGATCGCCGTACTGGTCGGTGACTATTTCCTCTCCCAGGGGCTATTGCTAAGTATCGAAAAACAGGAATTCCGGCTGCTGGAGATCATCTCGCGGGCGGTCAAGGCCCTTTCGGAAGGGGAGCTCTTACAAATTGAAAAAGCTCGGCGGCTCGACATCGACGAACAGGTGTACTACGACATCATCCGCAAAAAAACGGCCTCGCTCATTGCGGCGGCCTGTAGTGCCGGGGCCGCCTCGGTGACCGACGATGAAGCAGTCATCGAAAAAATGCGCCTCTTTGGAGAAAACATCGGGGTGGCCTTCCAGATACGCGACGACCTCTTCGACTTCGGTACCGATGATGTGGGCAAACCGCTGGGAATTGACATCAAAGAAAAGAAACTGACCCTCCCCCTCATCTACGCCCTCAACCACGCCCAACGCAGCGACCGCCTCCGAATCATCAACAACGTCAAGCGGCACAGCAATAAGCCCGAGAAAGTCAAAGAAGTCATCGAATTCGTCCGCGCCAGCGGGGGGCTCGAATACGCCCGACAGGTCATGCTCGACTACCGCCAGGCGGCCTTCGATTTGCTCGAATCCTTTCCCCACAACGAAGCCCGGGTAGCCCTCCGGGACCTGGTCATCTTCGTCACCGAACGCAAGAAATAAGCTTACAAACGTCGGATGTCGGCCCCCAGGGCCCTGAGGCGGGTATCGATTGCTTGGTACCCCCGATCGATTTGGTGGATGTTGTGAATGGTGCTCTTCCCCTTGGCCGACAGGGCCGCAATGAGCAGGGCAACCCCAGCCCGAATATCGGGCGAACTCATCGATATCCCCCGCAATTGCGAACGCCGATTGAGCCCGATGACCGTCGCCCGGTGGGGATCACAGAGGATGACTTGCGCCCCCATGTCGATCAATTTGTCCACGAAAAATAGGCGACTTTCGAACATTTTCTGGTGAATGAGGACACTGCCCTTGGCTTGGGTGGCCATGACCAGGATGACACTCATCAAATCGGGCGTAAAACCGGGCCAGGGAGCGTCGTAAATCGTGAGGATGGAGCCGTCGATAAAGGTTTGAATCTCGTATTCCTCCTGGGCCGGCACGTAGAGGTCGTCTTCGCGTACTTCCACCCGTACGCCCATCTTTTCAAACACACCGAGGATATTGCCCAACTCCGATACGCGTACGTCCTTGATCGTGAGCTCGGATTGGGTCATGGCGGCCAGGCCAATAAAGCTACCGATCTCGATCATATCGGGCAAGAGGCGGTGCTCGGTTCCTTCCAAACGGTCGACGCCTTCGATGGTGAGCAGATTGGAGCCCACACCGGAAATTTTGGCTCCCATGCGGTTGAGCATCCGACAGAGCTGCTGAACGTAGGGCTCGCAGGCCGCATTGTAAATTTGGGTGGTTCCCTCCGCCAGTACGGCAGCCATGATGACGTTGGCCGTTCCCGTCACCGAGATTTCATCCATCAGCAGGTAGGTTCCCCGCAATTGGGGCGCCTGGATGGAAAAACTACTCGCGTCGGCATCAAAGTGAAAAGCACCTCCCAATTTTTGTAAACCTAAAAAATGGGTATCCAAACGGCGGCGCCCGATCTTATCGCCTCCCGGCTTGGGCAGGTAGGCCTTGCCAAAACGCGCCAGCAACGGCCCAATCAGCATCACCGATCCGCGAATGCGTTGGGCATTTTGCTGGAACTCGGCCGAACTAAAAAAGTCCAGGTCGATGGCGTCGGCCCGAAAGCGGTAGGTACCGGGGGCCAGCCGGTCGATCTTGACCCCTAAGCCCCGCAGCAGTTCGATCAGGCGGTTGACGTCGAGGATATCGGGAACGTTGGAAATCGTGACGGGACGGTCGGTCAGGAGGGTGGCACTGAGTACCTGGAGTGCTTCGTTTTTAGCACCCTGTGGACTGATGGCGCCGCTCAGGGGCTGGCCACCGATCACTTCAAAAGCATCCATAAACGGGGGGACTTAGCTTATTTTCTACGGTTATTATTTTTCCGGAAGCGGTGGTTATTTTTCCGCTCAATGGGTGCATTGGCCGGGGGCGAACTCACCCGCTTGTTGCGACGACGCTGCGGATTGGTCAGGTTATCGAGGGAAGAATCGTCCTTGATCGACAGGCGGTGGCCGGAGAGGAGTTCGAGGTCCTCCTTGATCAGGTCGTCGCTCACGTAGTGCTCCTTGAGCCAGGTCTTGTAGGCCAGCTTCATGTAAGAGCCAATCACGTTGATAAAGCCTTGCTGCACGGGACCGGATTCTATCTCCACTGCCTTTTCGATCATCCTCTGAACGTTGTAGCCGTAGTGCCGGAAGCGGGTATCGTAGTGGGGGTAGCCCACGCGATCGGGCTTCTTCCGCGCGTCTTCAAAACGGGGAATATCCCCCACGAGCGGTTGGACGTCGATTTTGAAATCCGAGATGTAGAAGAGGTGCCGCCACAATTTGAGTCGGTAGTCCTCGACGTTTTTATTCTGCGGATTCATTTGGTACATCAGATCGACGATGCGTTCGGCAAAAGCCTGCCGGTAGGCGGGATCCTCGATGGCAACACAATGCTGAATCAGCAATTGTACGTTGCGGCCGTACTCCGGCATGATGAGGATTTCCTTCTGCGAATTGTACTCCATTTTATGCACGATTTGTATCGATTTTATTCTACGGTCACGGACTTGGCGAGATTGCGCGGTTGGTCGACGTTGCAGCCCCGCATCAAGGCGATGTGATACGATAGCAGTTGTAAAGGAATAACGGATAGCAAGGGCGTCAATGGTTCATCTGTATCGGGGATGGCAATGCTGTAATCCGCCAGGGAACTAATGATTTTGTCACCTTCCGTGACAATGGCAATGACGATGCCTTTTCGCGCCTTGACTTCCTGAATGTTGCTCACTACTTTTTCGTAAGCGCTCTTATTTGTGGCGATCACCACTACGGGCATATTTTCATCAATCAGGGCAATCGGGCCGTGCTTCATTTCGGCCGCAGGATAGCCCTCAGCGTGAATATAAGATATTTCTTTGAGTTTTAGGGCCCCTTCGAGGGCAATCGGGAAATTATAACCCCGTCCCAGGTACAGCGCGTTGTTGGCATCCTTGATCTCGCTGGCAATGTAGCGAATCTGCGTGTCGGACTCCAGGACCTTGGCCACCTTCCCGGGGATGCGTTCGAGCTCCTCCAACAATTGGAAGTAGTAGGACTTGGGAATCGTGCCGCGTTGGTAACCCAGGCTGATGGCCATCATGGTGAGCAGGGTCACCTGTCCGGTAAAGGCTTTGGTGGAAGCCACCCCGATTTCTGGGCCCGCGTGGATGTAGGATCCCGCGTCGGTCAGGCGGGCAATCGAGGAACCGACATTGTTGACAATTCCGTAGATCAGCGCTCCCTTCTCCTTGGCTAGTTCGAGCGCCGCCATGGTATCGGCGGTCTCTCCCGATTGGGACAGGGCTACCACCACGTCTTCCCGATCGATGATGGGGTTGCGGTAGCGCAGCTCGGAGGCGTATTCCACTTCAACGGGAATTCGGGCCAGCTCTTCGAAGAGGTACTCCCCGATCAGCGCGGCGTGCCAGGAGGTTCCACAGGCGGCCATGATAAAGCGCTTCGACTGTGCGATGCGCTCCTGGACCTGATCCACGCCCCCCAGCTTGATCCAGCCCTCGGCCGCATTGATCCGGCCCCGCATACAGTCCGCGATGGTATTGGGTTGCTCGTAGATCTCTTTGAGCATAAAATGTTCGTAATCGCCCTTTCCCAGACTTTCGATCTTCAGGTCCAACTGCTGGATGTAGGGCATCTTGATTTCGTTGCCGATGTCTTTGATTTGCAATTCACCATCCCGCGTCACCACGGCGATTTCCTCGTCGTTGAGGTACACCACCTTTTGGGTGTGCTCTACGATGGGCGTGGCGTCGGAGGCCAGGAAAAACTCCCCGTCCCCAATTCCGATCACCAGGGGGCTGGCCTTGCGGGCCGCCACCAGCTTACCGGGGTCCCGCTCATCCATCACTACGATGGCGTAGGCTCCGATGACCTTGGTCAGCGCTACGCGGACGGCCTCTTCCAGGGGCAGGTTGCTGCGTGTCTGTAGTTCTTCGATCAGGTGGACCAGTACTTCGGTATCGGTTTCGCTTTGGAAAACGTGGCCTTCCTGGAGCAGTGCGGTTTTGAGGGCGGCGTAGTTCTCGATGATCCCGTTGTGAATCAGGGTCAGGCGGCCATTGCCCGATTGGTGAGGGTGGGCGTTGATATCGTCGGGTTTGCCGTGGGTCGCCCAGCGCGTGTGCGCGATCCCCATGGAGCCGCTCACGTTTTTACCCTTGACGAAATTGACGAGGTCCTGAACTTTTCCCTTGCGCTTAAACTCGCGCAATTTGCCGTTGAGCAGGGACAGACCGGAGCTGTCGTAGCCGCGATATTCCAACCGCTTGAGGCCATATATCAAAATGGGATAGGCTTCCCTTTGGACAACGTAGGCAACGATACAACACAAAGGAATATTTTATAAGGTTACTTAGTTTTCAATATTGGTATAGGTCAAATTTAACTTTGCGGGAAAACGGGAATGTCCCGGCCCGAATAACACCAAGCGATTGGAGCGTTCCTGTTTGAAAGCCGAACGCAGGATCAATTTCGGACTGGTGGCTCGACCATCCGCCAGTAGGGTATTGAGGTAGGCCGCGATGTTCATGTTGTACTTGATCATCATTTGGCCATCCACTTCCTCCTCCACCGGTGCGCCCCCGAAAGCCAGGGCATTGAGCAGCACGTCATCGATCACGAGTAGTTCTCCATCCTCGTTTTCCGCCGCCACGATCAGCTGGAGATCCGCGGGATACACCAGCTCGTTGTCGGTCGGCAGAACCGCCGCAAAAAATTCCAACTCCGCCTTGTTCACCACGATATTTCCCAGCTCCCCAAAATGCGGAATATCCAGTTCTACGTTGGGGCCAGCCATCGACTGGATAAAGACCAGGCTATCACCTAGGCTGGGGTCATCAAAAAATTCCTCGACGATTCCCGTGGAAAAGTCGTGTTCCAGAAAAACGTGGCGGGGAATGGTGACTCCGGAGATGGTAAAATCGTAGACCGACGGCACGGTATCGGGCTCGGCGGTAAAGTTGCGATAAAACAATCTCAGGCGGGTGAAATCGGCATTCATATCAAAATAGAGTATCCCCTCGGGTGGGGTACTATTGGCAATACTAATGTGTAAGCCCCGTAATTGTTCGATAAACGCCCCTTCCTCGTACCAAGTTGTGTCGAACATATCCATCCCCAGCTGGTCGTCCAGGCGAATTTCGACAAAGCGGGTACCGGCTTTTTCTCCTTGTACGTTGAGGACAAAGGAATCGACCTGTTCCAAATCGACCTCGTCGACCTTGCTGCCCAGTACGGTGGCGTCCAGATCGAAGGTTTGATCGGAAAAATACTCCGCTTCGCTGTCTAGTTCCTCCACACTTCTACGGACTTCGAACTCATAGGGTTCATTAAATCGGCCGTAAGTCCCCAGGGTATCGATGGCCAGGGAGAGGACCAGCGAGTCGAGGCGGGGGTTTTCGAAGAGGGGGGGATCGAGCGAACCTTCTCGGAACTGGGCGTAGATTTCGGCGCGGACCGTACCCAGGAGGGGGTCTTGGAAGAAACCGCAGGGAAAACTATTGAAGGGGTTGTCGAGGTTGAAGGTTTGGATGCTGTCCTCGCGGATGGTTTGGGCCCGGAGGGTGAGGGTGTCGGTAAAGCGCAGATCGGCTTCATCCTGGTTGAGCAGTTCGGAACCTACTAGGGTGGGTTTGGTGCAAGAACTACTCCAAAATACCACTGGAAGAGCAAGCACCAGGGCAAAAAGGATTTTTTTCATTCTACTCTAACGGTTAGCAACGGCCCGCCGATACCGCACCGGATTCGGCGGAGGCCGCTCCATCCGGGGCTTTATCGTTCTGAAGCCGTCTGAATTTTTAAACTTGAATCACGAAGAAAACAAGGCAGGCAATTAACTGGGCCCGAGTCGATTTCCGTGGCAATCCCCAGGGTAGGGGCTGCGGTAGCCCGTGCTACCGAGTACACAGCGCGAGGCGAAGTACCTTGCCTTCGCCCCAGCGGTCCCTGGTCCCCTAAGGTATCGCAACGGGGTTCGCTCAGCCAGAAACCTCTTCCTGTTCCAACAAAGTTTGGTAGAACTCGAGGTAGGCAGCGAGGTATTGATCTTCGCTCTTGAAGTCGAGGATGGGCTTCTTCAAGCCTTCCAACAACTGAGGAACGGAACCATTGAGATTTTCGCTGCCCTTGATGAGGGCATCGGCGAAGGTGGTGGCCCCTTTGTGGAGGTCGACCGCCTGGTTGCCATCGAGGTAAGCCACCAGATCCTCGGGTTCGAGGTTGTTGATGGAGGCTTTGTTCATGAAGGCGTCGGAAAAGCTCAGGTTCGTTTCCGAGTTGTACAGTGAATACACCAATTTGGCATTTTGGAAGAGCGGCTCTTTGCGGTAGGCCGTTTTGAGGTACATGGGTACCAAGCTGGTCATCCAGCCGTGGCAGTGGACGATGTCGGGAGCCCAGCCAAACTTTTTCACCGTTTCGATGACCCCCTTGCAGAAGAAGATCATGCGATCCTCGTTGTCCTCAAAGGATTTGCCCTCGTCGTCGGTAAAGACGGACTTGCGCTTGAAAAAGTCTTCGTTGTCCAGGAAATAAACCTGCATTCGGGCACCGGGTAGGGAAGCCACTTTAATGATCAATGGAAAATCATCATCGTCCACGATGATGTTCATTCCCGAAAGCCGGACGACCTCGTGGAGGCGGTGTCTGCGTTCGTTAATGGTTCCGTAGCGAGGCATCAGAACTCTGATTTCGAAGCCTTTCTCCTGAATATATTGGGGGAGCTTTCTTGCTATTTCCGAAATTTCCGAGAGCGCCGTGTAAGGCTGCATTTCCTGAGTAACGATCAGGACTTTCTTCTTATCCATATACGCCTAAATAAAGTTGTGAAAAATTCAATTGCTTGAAGCCTTCAATGAACTAGAGTGCAAAAATAGTAATTTTCTGGGACTTTATTGTAGTACCTTCGCTGCTTTTAGCGCTAGCGATCTAATCGAAAAGACCTATATTTGCCCGATTTTGATCCATACCCTCCACTGAGTCAACCCGGAATTATGCTCCTTTTCAAAAAAGTCGCGGATTTACAAGACTACCTTCAAAGCGTACGGAAGAAAGGCCAAAGCATCGGTTTTGTACCCACCATGGGTGCCCTGCACGAGGGTCATTTGTCGCTATTCCGACGGGCCAAAAGCCAGCACGGGTGCGTCGTCGGTAGCATTTTTGTCAATCCCACTCAATTTAACGACGCCCGGGACCTCGAAAAGTACCCCCGAACGACCGAGCAGGACATTCTAATGCTAAACGGTGTAAAGTGCGATGTATTGTTTATGCCCCCCGCAAATGAGGTCTATCCACCGGGGCTCGACACCACACTTCGGTTCGATTGGGGCGGGCTCGACCGCATCCTGGAAGGCGAATTCCGCCCCGGCCACTTCGAAGGCATGGCCCAGGTCGTCAAACGCCTGCTGGACATCGTAAGGCCCAACGCCCTGTACCTGGGTCAGAAAGACCTCCAGCAGTTCATCATCGTCCGGCGAATGATCGGACAACTTGGCCTGGATATTGATCTGGTGAGGTGTCCTATTGTACGAGAAACGGACGGACTGGCGATGAGCTCGCGCAATCGTCGCCTACCTGCCGCACACCGAGCGGCAGCGCCCAAAATCTACGACGTACTGCGGGCCTGCCACCGCCAAATGGACCGCCACTGCCCCGAAGAACTAGAGGCCTGGGCCCTCGCCGAACTCCAACAACCGGACTTTCGTCCCGAGTACTTCCGCATCGTCGATGGCTACCGGCTCCAACCGATCAAAAGCTTTGCGGACAGCGACTTTGTGGTGAGCTGTACCGCCGTTTGGTTGGGAGATATTCGCTTGATCGACAACCTCATTCTGCGGGAAAAAGTCAAGGCCCACTGAATCAAATCCTGAACACTACGAAAACGCTCACAAACTATGCTGGTACAGCGCTTTAAATCCAAAATCCACCGGGCTACCGTTACCCAAGCCGACCTCAACTACGTCGGCAGCATCACCATCGACGAGGACTTGATGGATGCCGCCCAGCTCTTCGATGGCGAACGCGTACAGATCGTCAACAACAACAACGGCGAGCGTTTTGAGACCTACGTCATCACCGGTGAGCGAGGCTCGGGCATCATTTGTTTGAACGGCGCCGCCGCCCGGCGTGTCGCGGTGGGTGACGTCGTCATCATCATCGCCTACGCCTGGATGGAAGAAGCCGCCGCCCGCCAGTTCCAACCCGCCATCGTCTTTCCCGACCCGCACAACCGGCTCTCTTAGGAGCCATCCCAAAAATATCCTTCGGGCTACGGCAGGGTCATTTACGCCCCTACTTCGCCGACAAAAACATTTTGAGATGGCTCCTAAGCATTTACTATCTTTGCCCGCAAAATCGAGAAATTGAAGACCGCACTTACGAACCTCATCAAGTTTCTGGCCTTTGCGGGGGTGGGCGTCACCATCCTGTACCTGGTTTACCAGCAGCAGGAAGCCAACTACCTCGCCAAATGTGCCGCGGATGGCACCGCCGAAGCGGACTGTAGCCTAATGGACAAGTTGATTGCCGACTTTCGGGGCCTCAACTACTGGTGGATTCTGATGGTGATGGTGACCTTTTCCCTGAGCAACCTCAGCCGCGCCATCCGCTGGGGGATGCTGCTCCAACCCCTGAGTCACCGCCCCCGCTTGGTGAATACCTACGCCACGGTCATCATCGGCTACCTGGCCAATATGTTTTTGCCCCGGATCGGGGAAGTGGTGCGGGGCGCCACCCTGTCGCGCTATGAAAAGATTCCGGTGGAAAAGGTGATGGGAACCATCGTCCTCGACCGCTTGATGGACGTGCTCTTCCTCCTCCTGTTTGTGGGGCTGGCCTTCGTCCTCGAATTTGACGTCCTCCGGGGCTTTTTGGAGGAAAACCTCCCCGAAGACTTTAGCTGGTACCGCTTTTTCCAAAGCCCCCTCTTTCTCGGGCTCTTCGCGGTGGGCCTGCTAGGGTTGGGTCTGCTCTACGCCTTTCGCCAACGGGTACAACAGAGCGCTTTCTACCGCAAGATCACGGATTTACTACGGGGCTTTGCCGAAGGCCTGCGAACCATCCGCCAATTGGAAAAACCCGGTTTGATTTTGCTACACAGCGCCAACGTCTGGCTGATGTACTACCTGATGAACTACCTTTGTTTTTTCGCCTTCGCCCCCACCGCCCACCTATCGCCAGGCGCGGGGCAGATGGTCTTAATCATCGGAGCCTATGGCATCGTCCTCACCTCCCCAGGGGGGAAGGGTTCCTACCACAGGCTGGCCATCCAGGACCTGGCCCTCTACGGCATCGACTCCGACGACGCTTTTTCCTTTGCCAATATCGCCTACGTCACCATCCAGATCGTCTACAATTTCCTGATCGGAGTGCTCTGCTTTTTACTCATCGGCTGGCTGAACCGTCGCTACGTCCCACCGGTTACTCCCCAAAACGATTCCAATGAAGCCCTGGCTACAAATTGAAGCAAAGATAATGGACTGGCCGCAAGCAGTGGCCCAACGCGCGGTGTGGCGCCGGGCGGGCGAACGACTCGTGTTTACCAATGGTTGTTTTGACCTGCTCCACTATGGGCACCTGTACTACCTGGCCGAGGCCCGCGCCCAGGGCGACCGCCTGCTGGTCGGGCTCAACAGCTCCGCCTCGGTCGGTCGCCTCAAAGGCACCCACCGCCCGATCAAGGACGAGCAAAGTCGCCTCCACTTGCTGGCGGGGCTGGCCTGTGTAGATGCGGTAGTGGTCTTTGACCAGGACACCCCGCGGGAGTTGATTGCGCACCTGCGCCCCGACGTTTTGGTGAAGGGAGGCGACTGGGCGGTGGAGCAAATTGTGGGGCACGAGATTGTCTTGGCGGAAGGGGGAACGGTCAAAAGCCTGGCCTTTATTCCGGGCTATTCCACCACCCAATTGGAAAGCAAGATCAAAAACGCCGGGCGCTGAGGGCGAATTCGCCTTGTTTTTTGCATCTTATCCCCTATCTTTTCGTTTAGAACCAATAACGAAGGCCCCGCCGTCGTTTTCCGTCACCCAGCATCAGGAACTCAAGCACATGCAAGTCCAACAAGTTATTCAGCACCTCGAAACGATTGCTCCCCCCAGTTATCAGGAGTCGTACGACAACGCCGGCCTGCTGGTCGGCGATCCGCAGCAGGAAGTTACGGGGGTGTTGACCTGTTTGGATTCGACGGAGGCCGTACTCGACGAGGCCCAGCGCCGGGGTTGCAACTTGGTGGTGGCGCATCACCCCATCGTTTTTCGGGGTTTGAAGCGCTTGACGGGAAAGAATTACGTCGAGCGGGTCGTGATGCAGGCCATTCGGCAGGGCATTGCCATTTACGCCATCCACACCAACCTGGACAATGTTTACCACCGGGGCGTCAACGGGCGCATTGCCGAGCAATTGGGTTTGATCAACACCCGGATTCTGGCGCCCAAGGGCGTGATGAAGAAGCTGGTGACCTACGTGGCGGCCGATCATTCGGATACGTTGCGGCGGGAATTGGTCAAGGTGGGGGCGGGCCAGTTGCCGGGGCAGCGGGGCGATCGGAGCCACGCGGGTTTGGGCGTTGCCTATCAGCGGGGCCAGGGTCGGGCGGAGGTGCGACTGGAATTTCACTACGCCGCCCCACAGGAGGGACGGATTTTACGGACCCTGCGCCAGTACCATCCCGAGTCGCCGGTGCCATACGAAGTACACGGCATTGACAACCGCCACCCGGAAGTGGGATCGGGTTTGATCGGGGAGTTGGCGGAGCCGGCTTACGAAAAGCCCTTCCTACAATTTGTCAAAAAGGCGATGAAAGTCGGGGTGATTCGGCACACGCGGCTGCGGAGTCGTAAGATCGGAACGGTGGCCTTGTGTGGGGGAGCGGGCGGCTTCGTATTGGGGCGGGCCAAAGCGGCTGGAGCCGGCTTCTTTATCACGGCCGATTACAAGTACCACGAATTTTTTGATGCCGACGGAGAAATCCTCATTGCCGACATTGGTCACTACGAGAGTGAACAATATACCGTCGAATTACTTTCCTCTATAATTAGTACAAAATTTCGTACCTTTGCGGTTTATTCGACTGAGGTAAATACCAATCCGGTCAAATACACCTAAGAAAATTCAATTTAACTTATGGCCAAAGAAACCACCATTGCCGAGAAGCTCAAGCAACTCTACGACCTGCAAATGATTGATACTGAGATCGATGGGATCGCCATCCTGAAGGGAGAGCTTCCGATGGAAGTGCGAGATTTGGAGGATGAAATCGCGGGTTTACAGACCAGAATTGACCGTTTGGCGCAGAATGTTGCCGACATGGAAGACAATGTGAACCGGCACCGCGCCAATATTGCGGAGGCGGAAGCGCTGATCGAACGTTACGAAAAGCAGATGGACAACGTCAAAAACAACCGCGAGTACGATGCGTTGTCGAAGGAATTGGAGTTGCAGAAGTTGGAAATCCAGCTGTCGGAAAAGAAAATTCGCGAGATGCAGTCGCAGGTGATGGCCAAGCAGGAGACCCTCAAGGCGGCCGAAGAGCGGATGGAATCGAAGCGGGAAGACCTGGAGGCCAAGAAGGTGGAACTGGAGCAAATTATCGAAAAGACGAATAAGGACGAAGAAAAGTTGATCAAAAAGCGGGAAAAGGCGGAAAAGAAGATCGAAAACCGCCTGTTGCGTTCTTACGAAAAAATTCGCAGCAGCTACCGCAACGGACTGGCCGTCGTTTCGATTAGCCGGGATTCTTGTGGGGGCTGTTTTAACAAAATCCCTCCCCAGGTTCAGGTCGAGATCGGGCTGTGTAAGAAGATCATCGCCTGTGAACACTGTGGCCGAGTACTGGTAGACGAAGTGGCGATGAACAGCCCCGCCGAAACGTCCAAGGCCTAATCGCCCCCCGTACCACATCATCCTCATCCAACCGCCCCGGAGTGCTACTCCCGGGGCGGTTGGCGTTTGCGAATGGAAAAACCCAATCCGTGAAGCGCTCCTCCTGGCTCTTTCCCCTGCTCCTCGGCGTACTCCTGCTGCCACGCTCCAGCCCGCTAGTGGCCCAGGGCCACTTTGAATTTAGCCCCCTGGCTCGCCAAGCTTACGAGGAAGTCACCTCCCTCCGCTTTGCAGCCGCCCGCCAGAGCCTGCGCGAACTCGAACGCCGCGAACCCCAGAACCTCATCTACCACCTGGTAGACAATTATCTCGACTTTTTTACCCTCTTTATCGACGAGGACCAAAACGCTTTTCGCCGCCTGGAGCAAAACAAGGCCCAGCGCCTCCAAGCCATCCGTCGGGGCGATTCCTTTTCTCCCTACTACCGCTACTGTCAGGCCGAGATCAAGCTGCAATGGGCCCTGGTACGCCTCAAGTTTGAGGAATATTTTACCGCCTTCAACGAAGTCAAATCCGCCTACCGCCTCCTACAAAAAAACACCGCCGACTACCCCTCCTTTGTCGCCAATCAAAAGAGCCTGGGCATCCTCCACGCCATGATTGGTACGGTACCGGACAACTACAAGTGGGGCGTCAAGCTACTCAGCGGAATGGACGGAACGATCGAACAGGGGCGGCAAGAAATCGAAGCCGTACTGGATTTTGCCCAGCGGGAAGATTTTGTCTTTGCGGAAGAGACCGTGGTGATGTACGCTTTTTTGCTCCTCCACCTCAACAACCAGAGCGAAGCCGCCTGGTCGACCATCCACGGGCAGCAGCTCGACCACGAGCGCAACCCCTTGGCCACCTTCGTACTGGCCAATATCGCCATGCGTACGGGCCGCAACGACGAGGCCATCACCCTACTCGAAAAGCGCCCCCAAGGCCCGGAATACCACCCCTTCCCCTATCTGGATTACCTGCTGGGCCTGGCCAAGCTCTACCGCCTCGACGAGGATGCCGACCGCTATCTGGAGGCTTACCTCGCCGCCTTCCACGGCCGCAATTACATCAAGGAGGCTTACCAAAAACGGGCCTGGCACCACCTGCTCCGGGGCGACGAGGCGGCTTACCGCCGCGATATGGAGCGCTGCCAAACCGAGGGCTTTGCCCTGGTGGAAGGCGATAAGACCGCCCAGCGCGAAGCGGAGCAGGGCTTGCTGCCCCACCCCACCCTGCTGCGGGCCCGGCTCTTGTTTGACGGCGGCTATTACGAACGGGCGGCGGTGCTGCTGGAGGAAACGCCCCTGGAAGCGACGGCGGAGGAACGTTTCCGGCTGGAGCACAGCTATCGTCTGGGCCGCATCCGCCACCGGCAGGGGCGGTTGGAGGCCGCGCTGGATCACTACGGCCGGACGATCGAGGCGGGGCGGGAGGCGCCGCAGTATTTTGCCTGCAATGCGGCCCTGCAGGTGGGTCGGTTGTACGAGGGGCGGGCGGAGTACGCGCGGGCGCGGGAGTATTACCGGATTTGTTTGGACTTGCGGCCGGCGGAGTACCGCAGTGGCTTGCACCAGCAGGCGAAGGCGGGTTTGAACCGGCTGCGGGGGCGTTGACGGGGGCAAGGAGGGAGAAAATCTTTGTTTTTTTGCGGAAGGGGGGTTTTCAAAATGGGGGGAAAAGCGTATATTTGCCGTCCCTTTCGGGGGCGTTGTGCAAACGACGATGGCGAGGTAGCTCAGCTGGTTAGAGCGCAGGATTCATAATCCTGAGGTCGAGAGTTCAAGTCTCTCTCTCGCTACCCTGACAATCAAGGAGTTATGCTGAATTTAGCATAGCTCCTTTTTCTTTGGGTACCACATAGCTACCTTTTTTAACAACAGCCGCCCATCAACCACCAACCCCTCACTCCTTCTCCCCCACGCCCCCACTCAGCAGACCAATAGCGGGAGCACAAGATGGGACGTAGTTACCTTTAGTACAAAACACCTCCAAATCTTCATAGCCCCGACGAACGGCTTTCGCCTCCCAGTCGAAAGCAAAACTTCCAGTGCCATTTTTCAACTCCTTCACCCGAAAACCTTCGGCCGTTTTTTCGACAACCGCCAAGCCGTAGGTATCGGCCGATAGGGGCGTCAGGTTTACCGTCAAAGAAGATTCGTTAATGATCAATTGAAAGTGTTCGGAGAAGTTGACGAAGACCTCCCCATTTATAATACTCGCCGTCCCCCGTTCGTAGGCACCCGCCTCCGGCCCCTCCAGGCTGGTGTAGACGATTTCCTTGCTGGGATCTTTGGGATGATCCGTAACGAAGTTTTTTAAATCCGCCTCGATCCGGCCTCGACCATTTTCATCGACATACATGTAAGCATCCGCCTCATTGGTCATTTGATTTCCACTGGCTCCGTACACTCCAATGTAGCCGTGATTGGGGAAGCCTTCGAGGCTAGTCATGAGATTGTTGTACTGCAAGTTTGGACCATTAGCGAGGAAGTAGCCGCCCTCATCGGACAGCACCCCCATCTCGCTGGTCTTTCCCAGGGGTAAGCCACTGGAATTGTAAACCGTGACCACCCCCGTGGAAGGGGCATTGTCATAGGAGGTCAGTACCACATTGGCCGATCCGTTTGCCCCAAAAGTACTGAGGGCACCATTGTCTACATTGGTTACGTTCTGCACCACCCGGTTTGAACCCTGCTTATTGGAAAGTCGGATCGCCCCTCCGTAGGGATCGTAATTGTCCATCGCCAACAAATTACTGTTGGTAAAAGCATCGTTCAGGTACAACCCCGCCCCCGACCAATCGGCCCTTAGCGAGATCGCCGAATTTACTCTTCCGACGTCAAATACGTCGATTCCCCAGGGCGTTTGTATCACATTGTCCAGTGGAGAATAAATTCTGACGGAAGGATTCGCAGGGTCGCCCAAGTAAATATCGTCATCCGCAAAAAGATTATCCATCACCCGTACGGCTCCCTGCTGGTAGATGGCGGTGTCCAGACTTCGTGTCCATACCGAATTCCCCAGGCCACTCAAGTCAACGGACCTCGACAGGCCACCTTCGATGATGTTCAGAATGGAATTGTTGAGGAACATTCCCTGAATCAATTCATTGCTTGGACTACTGTCCGCATCGTTGACGCCATCCTGTAGGATACTCAAATCCAATTCGTTACCATTTTCAATGGACAGGAGCGTTCCGCTGAGAAATAAATTCTGGTCATCGCTCCCATTTGGAGTGATGAGGCTGGAGAGGTCCACGGCGTTGCCGTTCTCTATTCGTAAATTTGTACCAATCAAAGCAAGCGTTTGATCATCCGTATTATTCTGAATCACGCTAGCCAGGTCGATTCCTACCCCATTGCTAATGAAAATTTCCGTACCGGATAAACTCAAATTTTGTAGCTCGTTGGTGGGGTCGCTGTCCGCATCGTTCACCCCATCCCTCAGCCCGCTTAAATCAACCGTATTGCCATTCTCAATCGACAGGAGATCATTACTACCGAGGAACAATCTTTGATCATCTTTGGCCAAGGAATTAATGGCGCCACTGATGTCGACCGCGTTGGCGCTGGAAAGACGGAGGGTAGTCCCCGTAAGCGATAAGTTCTGGATTTCATTTTGAGGGTTGTTGTCCGCATCATCGACGCCATCTTGTACCAGGCTAAGATCCACACTGTTGCCATCCAGGATGGTGAGGGTGGTACCGTTCAAACTCAGGGTCTGGTCGTCGGTGTCGACGCTACTCAGCAGATTCACAAGATCGATGGTATTGCCATCGGAAATGCTTAATTGGGTACCCACTAGGCTCAGCCGTTGCAACTCATTGGTAGAGTCGTCGTCATTATTTAGAGGGATGGCGGGTAGCTGTACCCGATTGGCACCAGAAATGATGAGCTCATTGGTCAGGTCGTCAAAGGCAATGGATTGAATCTCATTGCCAGGATCGGTATCCAAATCATTGGCAGCAGAGCCCGCCTGTTCCGCGTAGAGTGCGTAGGGTACGGATACGAACTGACTGATTCCCATCAGGGAGAATACGCCATCCCCATCGGCATCCATTTCAATCTGTAGAAAAAAATCATTTGCGCCCCATTCGATCATTTCAAAGTCACTAATATCCGCAACACCATTGCCGATGTAAAAGGAAAAGATACCCAGGTCGCTCGTTGTGGCTTGGTGCAACTCTCGATAAACTTCTTCCCCCTGTGGATTACCCTTGAGTACCGTGAGGCGAATAGCAATTTCTCGGTTCTTAATGGGAGTATTGTCTACATCTCTTGCCGCTGCCTGATATTTTATATTTTGGGGAACCTGAGCCATTGAGAGGTTCGCCAACAGGAGTAGATTAAGAATTATTACAAAAGTTTTCATTGTACAGTTGTTTGAACTTTAGTGAAGGAGGTCAAGGGACGACCACAAATTTTGAAAACCGGTAGTACCGCAAAGGCTTATCCGAAAGCGGGCCATTCTCAAATTCTTCGGCGTACAGACGCTGCCCGTCGACAATAAATGATAAAAAGTAGACTCCAGCCGCCTGGTTCGGCAAGGCCATCTCAATGCTCAACTCCTCGGTATGGAGATTGGGAAAAATGGTGGAGTGCTCCAATTGGCCAAGGGAGTTGTAAACTTCAATCGCTAAGCTGGCTCCGTTAGAAACGCCGACGACCAGATTAAAATTTCCATTGTTGGGGTTGGGAAAAAGGTTAAACAATTGGAAGTTGTTGACGTAATTGAACTCCGCTAAGTCGCCTTGTTGGAAGCCCTGGGAGAGCTGGAGCTCATCTTGTTCTATCCACTCTACGATGGGTTCTCCAATGGAAAAATGCAAATTCCCTTCACTTTCATTTTTAAAATAGCCACCATCCGTACCGACGTAGGTACGCAACAAGTCCTGGGCCAGAGGCCGTTCGGGATAGAGGCAAATTAAGAGTATCCAGCCACAACAGTAAAATAGATGTCTCAACTTTTTGGTAGCTTTCATCGCAGTAGATTTAAGGAATGCGGCGAGATCTTTTTAAATAAAAATGTTTGGTCGGTAGGTCAAACAGGGGGAGATTGGCACCCACGTTTAAAAAATAGTCTTCGTACAAAAAGTCGTATCCCGCTTCGACCTGTAGGAATTTTTGAACATAAGCAAGCCCCAGGATCGGCTTTTGCGTATTGATCCGCTGCAAGTCAATGGCGTAGGTAGCGTCCGCATTTCGATTTAAAGCGTCGTTGTACTCCCCAGAGAAATTATTCCATACCTCCCCCTTGGCGTGGGATAAGCCAATCATCAGATACAAGGGAACGGGTTTGAGGTAGGTGTAAACGTAGCAGCCAAAGTTTATGGTAAACAAATTGGCCTGAGTAGATTCGTACTGTAATGGTCGGTAAGCCACTCCATCGCGATCAAAGCGACGACTGATTTCGTCAACCTGCCATTGGGTGTAGTGGTATTCGGGCAAGGTCGATTTTGACCGTTGAATATTACCCAACCACGCGCCGACCAAGTAGTAAATCGAGAAACCAAAACTGGACAAATTGACGCTTCGCCCAGCCCGGTCAATGGGGTCATACTGGGCCAGATTCCCCAAGGGCGTTTGGAATGGTCGGGAGACCAAGCTAAAGTTTAATCCAATGAACAGCGTACTGTCGTGGACCTCGCGTCTGATTTTTTTATTTTCTGCTTCGAGTTTTGAGTTGGTGTACTGGAGCGATAATTTTTCTCGTCTTAATCGTTTTACCTCCGTTCTACATTTCTTTAGGTCATCAATTACCATTACCAGTCTAGCTCTACAGCTGGATAAGCTATCGGAGACGGAAGCACAGGGACTATGGTAACGGAAACGAAGGTGTTCCTTGGTGGATTTCCCACTACTATTTTTGGCGATAATCCTGACATTTGTATTGGCACCATCAATCCGGGTATTGAGTTCAAACAGGCCGGTTGAAAGCAACTGAAGTTGGGGATCAAAGTCAAAGTCGATTTTTTTGCCATCCACCAACACTTCAATATCTTCTTGCCGCTCCACCTCGCGTACAATTGCGGTGATGTAGGTACTGGTATCGCTGATTCTTTGCTTATCCGAAAAAATATCGGTCAGCGGATGAGTGATGGTAATACTTGGCTTTTCAAGTTGACCTAAAACCACCAGGGTAAAATCGTCGTAGTGTACGCCATGCTCGTTTGCGGCGACTACTACGAGGTGGTTCTCACCTTGCTGTAACGGAACCTCCGCTTGTAAAGAACCCCGAGAAAATTGCAAGCTTCTCCGGTCGTAGACCTTTCCGTTGGCGATGCAATACAGTTTGTGCTCATCCTCCGTCCGCAGCCCCGTAATCACTGCCGATAGCTGGAGCACCTTGAGGTTGCGAACCGTATCGCCAAGACGGTTTTGAAGGGAGACCTGGGGCAATTGAAAACTTTGTTGATTTTCATAGCTGATCGTAGCGGATTCCACCGCCTGGCCCGCACTATTTTTAGCAAGGATGTTGATTACATTCCGACCGGGCAAAAGGGCCAACTTTTGCTTGAGCTGACCTCTTCTAAAATTGAATTTTTTCTGCACGACGCCATTCAGCAGTAGTTGAATCTCATCCTTTGCCTCTACTCCCGTGATGTTGGCACTGATGCTGAACACCTCTTCTTCCGTTGTACCCGCGCCACTTTGTGGAGCCAAGAACGAGATACTCGGAAGGGCGCGTGTGGGCTCCGAGGTGCTGGGCCGTTGGGATGGAACTTGGGATGGGGGTAAGGAAGGGCTTGTATAGGTAGCGTAGAGGCTGTCTAATGCCAGTGGCTCCTCGGTACACTTCATCTTGTCACCTTCAAACTCAATGGAAAGAAAACTTACTTTAAAAGCACCTCCTACGCGCCAGTAGCGGAGGTAAGCCAGTCTGTGGTGGAAGCCATCTTTACGTGGCTTACAGTACTTTTCATCAACTTCAAATTTACTTTTAAATTTAACGATGACCTTTTTCTCCGCTTCCCAATACTCTGCCACACAGACATCTTTATAATCTACCGCCTCTGCGCTAGTGAAGTACCTAAAATTGAGAAATTCTCTAAAGCTACGACTGGTAGATGCTATGTTTTTCCCGTTCTTTCTACAAGAAATATAAACCCGGGCGTTTGGCTCCACCAAAGCATCTTTGCCCAATTTTCTTTGATAAAGGGAATCAATTTGGCCTTTGATTCGATTTCCGTCCACCGAGGTGGTGGCTTCCGATCTTTGCTTTAACCGAAATGCTGCTTCCCGTTTTACATTGAAGTAGTGTTTGATCAAACGTTCCGAAGCGCGCCGTATTTGGTCGCGATCTCCATCGGTCAACTGAGCATCAGCCGAATAAGCCAGCAGGGCAAAAAGGAAAATTAGGCTTGTACATTTCATGGCTAATCCGGCCTAGATGGCTTTTTTCTCTACCGAAATATTTGAAAGGCATACCCTCCACTCCAGATTCCCGGAGCCTGGATTTTCCGATAAACGCGCAATGATCTCCACTCCTTTTCCGGTTTTATCGGCGTACAGGAGCTTACCCACCTTTTTGTCGACGTAACTATAGCGGTGGTAGTCCTGCTCAATCGAAGCCATTATGGACTCCATGGGCAAGTCTCCATCCATCATATCTTCGAAGGGTTGGTCCAGTTGGATGGAGCCGATTTTGATTCTAACGGTTTGATTTTTATCTCCCAGGCCGTAAAGATAGTTCAGATAACTGTCGAGTGAAACGGTCCGAATCAGATCGCTGTTCTTGTTGTTGAGTTGGATACTCACCCCTTCCCCATTGTTCAAAAATAAGCTTTTGGCTTCGGCCCTCACGTCGATGCCCTTTGAAATTTCATTGAGGTAATCGTAAAAAGTCTCAATAAAGCCTCTCGCTTCCGACTTGATTTTTTCCTCGTCCAAAACGGGAATTTCCAAATCGACCATTTTATCGCAGGGGCCAAGGCTGATGTTTAAGGCACCGGCGCACTCGGCCTTACACCGATTCCGATAGAGTATACCGTCGCCACAGACCACTTCTTTTTCCTCAGAACAATCACAACCCGCAACATTTTGCTCGCCGCCTAAAAAGGAAAGTTCGTAAAGAATACTTATCCGCTCCACCTTACCACGGCAAACCCTTCCAGCAATGCTATCCTTTAGGGTTTCCACATCGTGAAAAATCTGAAATTCACGGCTGAACATGGTCACGTAGTCATCTTGGCTATATTCCGAAAAAAAGAACAGCTGGTGGTTCCTTGAGATATTGCGATCGGTGAGAAAGAGCTCTACATCGGTACTTGAGTAGTCCACTCCATCCAAGCCAGTAAATTCCTCGTATAACTCAAAGTCAGTCTTGAGTTTACTGTCCATGTACGCCTTATTGACCGCAATTCCAGCCAGTTGTTCGGCAAGGTTTTTTTCTAAAATCAATTGCTCCGTTGGACTCGAAGCATCCGTACCCATGGCAATCAGTTTCGTCTCCTCACCGGCAAAAAACCGAGTCACTGCACTCCCCGGACAATTAGTCAAGTCCTGCGGGTAACAAATCGAAACCAGACTATTCGGCAGTTGATTGGCATCAAAAATATTGGTATCGAAGTAAAAATCATAGTGTATTGCCACGTCGCCACTCTCTCCCTCATCGCCACCACAACTACCCAACAGCACGGCCAGAAACAGGAAAACCGAGCGGTAGGATACTGAATACCTAAAGAAGCTAATTTTCTTCATCATGATGTTTTTTAAATATTTAGCGCTAAATGCCACCCGAGCTTATTCCTTACCATTGTCTTCTACTCCACCGCTAGACTTTACGCTGTGCTTGATCAGGTTTAAGTTGACCTGGTCAATTCCACTCCTTTGGGGAGATTCTTCAGTATCTTTCCTGGTGATCATGGCCTGAGCATTTCGCCGCAGGATTTCCATTTGATGATCGTGGCCAAATTTTGCGACCACCGACGCCGCCTCGGGAGTCTCTTGGACATCGATGAGGCTTAGTAGGTCGTCGTCGGTGAGTATAACCCAGGTCCTGAATTGATTATTATTGTCCGCATTGGCCTCGGGTTTGATGGATTCAAGGTGGTGCAGACCGACATCTACGTGGAGTGTGGTCAGGGAAGCGACGGTCTTGAATTTAAAGGTCCGGTATTCATGGATGTAGTATTTGTTTTCCTTCTTCCTACGGAGCTTATTGAATTTGTTGTAATTGCTCCGAATAAAATGGTGCTTGACCAATACTTCGGAAAGGAAATAACCCGTGTGGAAGAAATGAACGTAGGCGACGTATAAATAAGACAGGCAGATACCGACCGTGATGCCATCGATGGTCTGGGGTGGCAAATAGTAGTACAGCAATATCTTACCGATGGCCAAGGAGGAAAGCAATAGGGTAAAGACAAATTTGGTGATCCCCCAGATGACTTTTTTGCGGGGTCGTTTTTCATCTTCACTCCAATCATCGGGACTGGTGTCATTGTTTTCGAAATAGCGCTTTAAGTTTTGGTAGTATACCTTATCCCCCTCGTACCAGTGCAGCCCCACGGCGCACACCAGGTCCACGACAAAGGCACCGATTACCAGCCAAATAAATACGTCGGAGTAATTACTGGCTTGCCAAATGACGTACAAACCAAAAAATTCGGCAAGCAGCGCCGAGACGCAAAACAGGGCATCGGAGGAAAATTTTTCCGTCGTGAACATACCCGGCAAAGAGACGGTCCCTTTGCCGTAGGCCTTCTTTCAGGTCAGCAACCATTTGATCTTGGTATCACTAGACGGCTCAAATAGGTTGTTATTATTTTTCTTACTAAACGGACTCGTTCTTTTTAAATCTGACATCGCTTACTATTTTGGTATTTAAGTAATACTGAATGAGTTAAACAAATCCCTTCTTCTCACTGAGGTTATAGGTTATTGTCAGTCTTCTCCTCATCGGCCCGTATCAAACGGTGGGTAACCCTTCTCGTTTGGAGGCGGACACGTTGGAACATCCTGTACTTGCCCAAATCGTGCTCCAATCAATCGGAACGATCTGCTTGAGCGGCAAGTGATATTCTACAGGTATTCCAAACGGAAAGCATTTTCCCCTTGAATGATTGAGCAATCGGTTTTAAAATGTACCATTCAGACTGATTGGTTTCCCCAGTCAACAAACGTTGCTTTGACGGTAAATTTCGGTTGCGTGCCAAGCTGACAAATCAGCTTCGGCTTAGTTTTCTCTTTGCTGATAAAACGCCACTTTTTTCAAATTCGTGATCGTTTTTTAAAATGGACCAGACGCTTCTGGTCGAGATGTTAAAACACTTGGAAAGAGCGGCTACCGCAGCCGTCTTATTTGCGTGAACCGGCAGACAAGTGGCAAATTCTTTGAGCACCGTGTAACGCTTTACGGATGTTTTTGAGATCAACTCGTGGTCGATGAGATAAGTCACAAACCCTGCGTAACTCACCGGAATCCCGTAGGTTTCACAATAGGAATGATAACTCTCCACCAAGTGATCTTGAAACTTATCCATCAAGTACTTACGGGACTCTTCCATAATCGGGGGTTTTGGTTTTTCGCTTTTCGAAAAGTTTTTAAACCATACCGCATTACGAGTATGACCTAAAAGTAAGGACGTTTCACGCTGTAATTATCTATATTTTTTCCATCACAAAAAATTACAAATTCCTACCGAATCCTTTTATATTTAACACTGCAAGTGTAAAGCACCCTTATTCATCACGATAATATAACAACCTATTAATCATCTAATTACTAGCTTTAACTGCATACACTTAGGTCAATTTTTTTTCCTCGTATGATTCACCCCTGGACATGAAAAAAACTAAACTTATCACCCTCCTCCGGACGCTGGACGACAAAGAAATGAAGGATTTTGAATCTTACCTGACCAACCTGTACCGCCGGCAGGCAAAAGCAATCACCGTATTTAAATTCATCAAAAGGCAGTGGAATCGGATCCTTGCGGGCGAGTTGACCAAAGAAGAGGCACTAAAGTATCAGAGCGTAAAGGCACTTGACATCAAGGCCAAGGGGTTCAGCAACGTTCTCTCGACCTTGTACCTTTTTCTGGAAGAATTTTTGATCCTCAACAAGATCAAGTCCAATCCATCGGGAGATCGCGACTTTCAGATGATACATATCTTAAAAGAACGAAAATTGAACCACCTGTACCAACAGCGAATTAAATCTTTAAATAAGACGCTAGACAAAAAAACAAATGAAAATACCTGGAACAGACTAAAGAAGTTTCAGCTAAATCACCTCCACTTTTTTTACACCGGAACCAGCAAGATGAAGCTGACCATCGATAGCCTGGACGCCGCCATGGATAATTTGGATCTCTTTTACGGCCTAACCAAACTTAAGTACCTGTGTGAAATTATCAATCGAAGCAACATACTTCAGCAGAGCTATAATTTGGAGCGCATGGAGTCTGCCGTTGGATACTGTCGTTTGTTTAAAAAAGAGATCGGCCGGATAGCGGATATTTACTTACTGGCTTACGAACTCTTACGAGAGGGTTTGGAGGAGACTTTCGCAAAATTGCGAGACCTCTACAGAAAAAATATCGGTGCGCTGTCCAAAGAAGATCAATCCATCATTTTGGGTTATCTAATTAATTTTACCATTGCCAAGGTACAGGAAAAGCCCAAGTTGTACTACGGGCAAACGTTTGCCCTGTACAAGCTAGCTTTAGAACAAGATCTGATTGTTGAGGATGGTATTATTTCTTCTTCCTCTTTTATAAATATTGCAACGGTCTCTACTCAACTGGGAGAGTTTACCTGGTTCAACGAATTTGTTAGCACGTACCAAATTTATCTCCCCCAGCGTATTCGACCCGAAGTATTACAAATTTGCTTTGCCCAGGAGGCTTTTGAAAGGGGGCGGCACAAAATGGTACTCGATTATCTAAAGCAGGTGAAATTTGCTACGCGGATCGATTTCGCACTGCGTGTAAAAGCACTAACCTTAAGAGCCCAATGGGAGTTGTTGGGCAATGACGAAACGGTAAGAGCTACCCTCAATGCTTTTGAAATGTACCTGCGCCGGAATAAGGAAATCAATGAACACACCCTCAAGGCCTACCTCAATTTTATTCGGTTCGCCAAAAAGTTATTCCGCAAGAACACCAAAGACTGGGCACAATTGGTACGGGAGATCGAAAGGCAAAAAGTCATCTACTTTAAATATTGGCTAGTCGAAAAGGCCAAGGCTTTAAGGTAGGGAAGCGAAACAAGTGGACCCGAGTAGCGCTTTTTTGAGCGCTACTCGGGTTCGTTCCTTAGGTGAGAATCGCCTCGGTGATTAAAATATCACTCTGGCCACCCTTCATCAATCGAAGTTGGTCCAGTTTAACGGCGTGCTTCCCAAAAGCGTCAATCGTTTTGTTTTTTGAATTTTTCATTTTAAGGTATTTTAGATTTGAAAATTCAGTCGGCTCGCTCGCTATTTCTCCTCCCCCAGCTCACCAAGGGCAAGGCAGTACCCGGAACCTATGGGATAACTCATAGATTTTCGGCTTCAATCGAAGTGATCCATCAATTTAGCTTTTCACTATCGGTGCTCCGTACATGATTTTGAAAGAGAAAATATAGCGGCGGTTTAAACCTGTATCTTAATCAGAAGATACTTCAAACCTTGCAGCGGTGAATCATTAGTTTCAATTATCTTTCGGTACCTATTTATGAGTACCGCTGCTGCTCCCACATTGGGGAAGTCCAAAAAATACCTTAAACGGACCAATGCCCCTCCACAAAAGAAATCCCGAGCCTTCAAACAGAAGACTCGGGACCACCCCAACGGCTACTACACTAAGCCCGGGGCCTAAAACCCCGGCCCGCAATAAAAGCGGGCGTTTCCATTAAGCGAATACACCGAAAAACCAAATTGCGAACCCGCCAGGTAATTGGTCCGAAAACCAACCTCCTCCAAAGTATAACAGTCGATCAGCCCCGACCCAAGGATCACCTGAGGCTCCGGCATTTCCGGCACGATTTGGTACTGGTACAAATCCCAAATCTCCCGCAGCGTATAATTGCCCAATACCAGATCTACCCACTCTTGATCGGTGAGGACCTCTTGTATGTCCTCAAAATCAAAAAACAAGAGGTCCGTAAAGGGAGGATCACAGGCGTAGCGAATTCGGGCCCAGGCGTCGTTGTTCGCCGCAAAGAGCACACTGCCCGACTTGCCGTAAACATTTTGCGCCCTGGTGATGTCCCCGGGAGGACAGTTGATGTATTCGAATCCCGGCTGGGGTTCGATGATACAAGCCTCCTCACAGTCACCGTTGTCGAGCATGTTCCAATAGTATCCCGTATAATTGGGCGTGGGGCTGGGAAACTCCGATGGCCCGATGATGCCGGCCGTCTCTCCCATATACGCCGGAGAATTGTTGGCCGTGTGGAAAATGGTATACGCCCGCGCCATCGCACTACCGGGCGATTGTCCCGCATTGATGAGGGCCACCACCAGCTCCGATTCGGTGTAGCATTCGGTGGCCTGCTCGGGGAAGTAATAGGCGAGGATAAATACATCCGATCCCGGAGGATCGCAGGGAGCAAGCCCGCCCCGCGTCGCTCCCGGATGCACCACGGGGACATCGTAGCTGGTTCGTGCGTCGTAATCGACGAGGTTGACGTCAAGGGGATCGCTTTGCTCGTTGGCCGCCCGACCGCTAGCGATTTCGGGGGGGAAAGGCTCTTTTTCAAAACATCCCAGCAAGAGCAGGGACAACATTGCAAATAGAAAAATGGGAGATAACTTCATAATGGTAAGGCTTTAGAGTATGGAAATGAATCCTGAAAAAATTAAAGTCTACTTCGCTCGCCGGTCCGATCGCGTACGATGGACCCAATATTTTTCGTTGTGGCCTGATAAACTTACGCCATCCCCCCCAAAAGGAGCACCGCAACTTATTATTCGGTGACATTGATCGATTTTTAGGTTATCTTCACCGATCGGTTGATGCCCCAAGCACTCCCGCACGGACCACTCGGGGAAAACATCAAAGAGCGTAGAGTAAATGCAGCGACTAAAACACAAGCATGAAAAACGCCATTATCATTGACGATGAATTTGGAGCGAGAAATACCCTGAGCGGCCTGCTTCAACTGAATTGTCCAGAGATCAACCTCATGGGGGAGGCCGATTCGGTCCCTTCAGGAATCCATTTATTGGAAAAGGTAAAGCCGGACCTCCTATTCCTCGACATCCGCATCCACGACCAAACGGGATTCGACCTACTAGCACACTTTCCCCAACCGACATTCCAAATCATCTTTACCACCGCCTACGACCAATTTGCCCTCCAAGCATTCCGCTACCACGCGGTCGCTTATCTGGTCAAGCCGATCCTTCCGAGCGAGCTGATCGCGGCGGTGGATCAGGTAAAAACCTCCGCCCACAGTCTGGAACATTCTCTCCAGGCCCTCCACCATTTCCTAAACGACCTCCAAGCCAAGCGTTTTGACCGCATCACCCTGTCCACCAACGAAGGCTTGTGGGTCCTCTCCCTCGACGACATCATCCGACTGGAGTCCGATGGCAACTACACCATTTTCCATACCCTCCACCAGGATAAAATCCTGATTGCCAAAACGATCAAGGAATACGAGAAAATCCTCCCCGCCGATACCTTTATTCGCATCCACCGCTCCCACATCATCAACATCAATTGCATCAAGGCCATCCTAAAGGAGGAGGGCGGCTATTTACTGAGCACCGACAATGCCCGTTTGCCGATTGCGCGACGCAAAAGGGAACTGCTCCTGGAGTTTCTAAAGAAAAACAGCCTCTAACTTTAGGGACCAAAGTCCTGATCTCAAAATATGTACCTACTCCTCCTAGTCCTCTGTCTCCCGCTCGCCGCTTGGTCGCAGTCCGCCCAGCTGGCCACCGTCCATTTTTCGCCCAACCAAGGCTTGCCCAGTTCGGAGGTTTACGATTTGCTCCAAGATCAAAAGGGCTTCCTCTGGATCGCTACCGATAATGGGGTGAGTAGGTTCAATGGTTATCAGTTCGATAACTTTGGCTTTGGGCAAGGCCTTTCCGAAAACGTGATCTTATCGCTAGTGGAAGATGCCACAGGAAACATTTGGATGGCCTCCATCTCCGGTAATCTTTATTACTACCAAGCGGATACCATCCGACCCTTCCCGCACAATGCGGTGATCCAACGCCACAACGATGCCAATGGAGGAATCACCAACTTTCACGTCGACGCCCAGCAGACCGTCTACCTCTCCACCCAGTACCAAATCCTAAAAATCGACTCCAGTGGCCAAGCCCAGCGGCTCCATCGGGGCCTCGGCTACCACATCTATCCTATTGAGGATCAATTCATCTACAACGTCATCGCCCATTCCCGCTTCCAGGATAACCCGCCCACGGATGAGGAGCGCGTCGACTTTTGGCTCCACCGGGAAGGACGGTGGCTGCAAAAAACATTTCCGCTACCGCCAAAAAAGATAAAGCGTTTTCGCCACGGAAGAATCATGTCGTCCCCCTCGGGAAAGCTGCTGTTTTCTCACAATGCGGACTTGTTTACCCTAAGCCCTACGCTCAAATTCACCCATACCCAAAGCCCCGACGATATCATCGCCATGACCGTACTCCACGACGGCCGGGTACTCGCCGGCTTGGTCAACCGAGCGGAGGGGGGTGGCCTGCTCGTCTTCCCCGATGACGATCACCTCTCCCCCCGCGACGCCGAACGTTACCTGCCCCACTACTCCATCTCCGCCGTACTCGAGGATGAGGCCTACGGCCTGTGGTTCGCCAGCAACGAAAGCGGCATATTTTACTGCCCCAATCCCGAACTCCGCATCTACAATACCACCACCGGCCTGTCCAGCAATTACGTTCGGGCCATCAGCACCAAGGATACGGCAGCAATATTTATCGGCACCGACGATGGCAAGGTGTACCAGCTCGACCTCCACACACAATCGCTAGACTTGGTCCTAGAGCTCGACGAAGAGATCCACGACCTGCAATACGATACCCTCCGGCAAACCCTTTGGGTGGGTAGCATCGCGGAGGCGCTACCCAACCAGTTCGCCCATCAAGGAACAAAGCCCTTTGACCTGCGACTGGTGCCGTCAAAAAAATTCCAGCTCTTTCCCTCGGGCAAGCTGCTGGGCACTCAGTTTGGTACCAACGGTACTTACCAGTACCAGGTGGCGGAAGACCAGGTCCTCACTACCGATTCAGTGCCTCCCTTTCCTTCGCAAAGGGCATTCTGCGTCTACGAGGATTTTCGGGGAAACGTCTGGGTCGGACGGTCGGGTGGCTTGTACCAATACCACCGGGATACACTACTCCGAATCGACCACGAACACCCAGCCTTTAGGCTGCGAATCGAGGATATGCTGCAACTGGCGGACAGTACTTTTGTGCTCGGCACTAAGGGGGCTGGGATTTTATTGTGGAAGGGAGCGCAGATCGTCCAGATTGATAAAGACGATGGCCTGACTTCCAATATGGTGGAAAAAATTTACCTCGACGAGGCGCAAAACATCTGGGTCAGCACCCTCAATGGACTGAATCAACTCTTGCGCCAGCAGAATGGCCACTACCAAATCAATCGCTACACCACCGCCAACGGCCTGCCCTCCAACGAGATCACGGACCTCACCTTCGCCGGAGAAGCCATCTGGATCGCCACGCCCCAAGGCTTGGCCTATCTTCCCCACTACCAAGCCATCTCGCCCGGTACCAATCGGCAGCCCATCATCCAAGCCGTCCTCGTCAACAATGAGAACTACCCCGGCAAAGCTGGCCACGCACTCCCCCACTGGAAGTCCAATATTGAATTTCGCTACTTCACCATCGACTACACCCAAAACGGCAACATCCATTACCGTTACCGACTCCGGCCCAGCGATGCGTGGAGTTATTCGCAGGACCTTGCGGTCAACTACGCCGCGCTGGCGCCCGGTGCTTACCAGTTTGAGTTACAGTCTGCCAATACCGCCGGCCGGTGGAGCCCCTCCACCCGCTACTCGTTTGCCATCAGTCCGCCCTTTTGGAAAACGGCTTGGTTTATCGGCCTGGCCATCCTGAGTCTGGGGCTCCTGCTCCTGGGCCTGTACCGCTACCAAGTGCGCCAGATAAAGATCAAGGCCAATTTTGAACGCGACCTACAAAACCTCCGACAAGCTGCCCTCCGGGCCCAGATGAACCCCCACTTTATTTTCAACTGCCTCAATTCCATCCAAGGCTTCATCATCGCCAATGACCGCCGTACCGCAACCGATTACTTGGCCCGCTTTGCCCGGCTCATCCGGAGTATTTTGAATACCAGCCAGGAAAAACTCATCCCCATCGAAGCGGAAGTCGCCCTGCTGAAGGATTACACTTTTTTGGAAAACCTCCGCATGGAGCAACCCTTTGAGTTCAACCTCTCGATCGATCCCAAGATCGATACCTTCGAGCTGCGCATCCCCCCGCTGTTGACCCAGCCCCTCATTGAAAATGCCATCATCCACGGGCTGTCCACCTCCCCGCGCCGGGGGAAGATCGAAATCGCCTACCAGCTGGCAGAACGCTTTCTCCAAATCAGCGTACGGGACAATGGCGTTGGCCTGGCCGATTCCCAAGCGGGTCAGCAATCGAGCCTCCACCAATCGATGGGAGTCGACCTCATCCGCAAGCGCTTGGAGCTCCAAAATCAGGGCTTCCTGTCCAAGCCCTTCATCGCGTTTGGATCGCTGCGGGGGCGGGCGGGATGGCAGTACGGCACGGAGGTGACCATCAAGGTCTACACCGGTGATCCGGGGACCCCGTCGGTTCGGTAGCAATTGCGGAGGGCCGCCCCCCGCTACGAAGCCGGCAGTAGCACCACATTGCCCCGCTTCCGCCCCGTATCCACGTAACGGTGCGCCTCCACCCCCGCCCCCAAGGGCTAGCGCAGATCGCTCACCGCCCGCAGTTGTCCACTCTCGTACAAGCCTTTCAAATCGTGAAGCATGGCGCGCAGCTGAGGTTCGGGCAGCAGGCCCGTCGCCGCAAAGCGCGCCCTTTTAGCCCCCCACCAGCGCGTCCACAGCATCCGCAACAAGAGGGGTAGCCGCAGCACCGGCGATAAGTACTGCCCCTTGGGCCGCAGAGCTTCCTGACAGCGGGCAAAACTGGATTTTCCGATGGTATCAAAAATAACGTCGTAAGTCGATTGGGTCTTGGTAAAGTCTACCTCGGTATAGTCGATTACCGCATCCGCCCCCAGCGACTGGACCAGGGCCACGTTGCGCGTACTGCAGACGCCCGTCACCTCGGCGCCCAAGTGTTTGGCCAATTGCACTGCTGCGGTGCCCAAGCTGCCCGAAGCCCCATTGATCAGTACCTTTTGGCCGGGCCGTACTTGGGCCAGCTCCCGTAGGAAATTGAGGGAAGTCAGGGCGCCGTCACCGGCGGTGGCGGCCTCGGCAAAGGAGAGATTGGTGGGCTTTTCCACCACCACGCCATCTTCCGGTACGCAGACGTATTCCGCATTGGCGCTAAAGTGCAGGGTGGTCAGCCCGAATACGGCATCACCCACCCGAAACCGCCGAACGTCGCGGCCGGTAGCGCTTACCACCCCGGCAAAGCAAGTCCCCGGAATCTCTTGCTTGGGGCGGCGCCAGCCCAAAAACAGCCGTGCAAAACTGGGTACCCCGCGGCGCATGAGGGTGTCGGCTGCCGTCACCGGCGTGGCTCGAATTTGGACCAAAATTTCGTCCGCTTGAGGTTGGGGTTGGGCAAATTCTCGGACTTGGAGTACTTGGGGGGAGCCGTAGCCCGTGATCGCGATGGCTTTCATTTTGAGGTCAGTCATTTCCTTTGTTTTTGAGGTGAGAAAAAACTTCTTAGCGAAGCATTTGCACTACAAAGGACGCCCTTTCGACGGGGCCAATCGTTCGGATTTTGAAATCCGAACCTATTCCCCCACCACCGACCGCCAGTAGGCACGCGGGGTTTGTCCCATCTTCTTTTTGAAAAAAGTATTGAATACGGTTTTGGAGTTGAAACCGCTGTCGTAGGCCAGGCCAAGCAGGGTCAGGTGGCGATTGGCGGGGTCGGCCACCTTGGCCTTGAAGGCCTCCAGCCGGTACGCGTTGACGTAGGCCGAAAAATTTTGGTCCAATCCTCGGTTGAGCACTTGCGACAGCTGGTTGGGGGGCAGGTCCAGTTGCTGGGCCAGGTCGCGGAGTGTCAAATCAGGGCGCAGGTAGGGCTTTTCGGTGGTCATCAAACCTTCCAATCGCTGGCGGTAATGGGGCAAATCGGCCTCGGCCACCAGGCTTTTTTTGTAGCCCCGCTTCGCGGGAAAAGCAGTCGTCCGTTCGCCCAGGACCCGCCGCATCAACTCCTGGAACCGGGAATGGGGACGCAGCGGAATCAACAGCGGTTCGGCGTAGAGGTAAACCATCATCGGCAAACGCAGCGCAATCCCCTCCTCAATCAGCTCCAAGGCCGCCGCCACCTCCCCCAGCGCCGTCCGACACAGGATGAGCAGATGGACCGCCCGCTCCACCACGCCTCCCGCCCGAGCTGCTTCCAAACGCTCGATGCCCACCCGCGCCGACCGGTAGTCCTGTAGGGTAGCCTGCGCCAAAGTCGTGCCCCCCAATTTCATCAAGTCCTCCCCCTCCTCCGTCGGCAGGGCTTGAAAGTAGCGTAAGCCCTCCGCTCCTCGCCCCAGCAACAGCAGGGCCTGGCCGTAGTACAAGGTCGAAGCCATAAAGGCGGGATTCAAGTCCCGCGCCCGAGCGAAGCATTCCAGCGCCGCCTCGTAACGTTCCTCCGTGTAGTAGATGTAGCCTTGCAAGTGGTGATTGATGGCGGAAAAAGGATCCAGTTGCAGGGCCGTATCAATATAGTTCCGGGCGGCCTCGGCCTTGCGCTCGGCCACCAGTACGGAGGCTACCGACTGGTAGTATTCCACCGTTGGCCGCAGCTCAAAAGAGCGATTCAAGTGTTGGTAAGTCCGTGTAAAATCCCAGTCTTGGAGAAAGGCAATGTAGGATAGATGCAGTTGGCACTCGGGCAGGTCTTCCTCCAGCGCAATCGCGCGATCCAGAAAGCTTTTGCCCCGGGCGAAGGCCTCGCCGGCCGGCATCAGGCCAATGGTCCCGAAGAGCGCGTAGCCTAGGTGCATCGCCAAATGGGCCAGGGCAAAGTCTGGTTGCTGGCTCAAGATGTCCTCCAGTAGGGCCAGCCCCCGCTCCAGATCGGGTTTGGTCATCTTTAGGAGGTGGTAGCGGCTGCGCAGGTAGCGGCGGTAGGCCTCTACCGGCACCGGTGGCGCCTCCACCAATTGTGCCCCCACTTCAAAATGCCCCAGGTGCTCCCGTAGCCGATCCGCGATCAGTAGGCTGATCTCGTCCTGAACGGCAAAAATATCCGCTACCGAACGGTCAAAGCGCTCCGACCAAAATTGGTAGTCCTCCTCCACATCCACCAGCTGCGCAGTGATCCGCAGCTTTGATCCCGCCAGGCGAATACTGCCTTCCAGAATGGTCGATACGTTGAGCTCCCGACCGATCTGGCGAATTGGGATGTTCTTGCCCTTAAAGAAAAAAGAAGAGGTGCGCGAGGTGACCTTCAGGCCCTCCACCCGCGATAGGGCGTTGATGATTTCCTCGGTCATGCCATCGCTAAAGTATTCGGTCGCCTCATCCGCACTGCGATTGACCAGGGGCAAAACCGCCAGCGAATGGCGGGCCCGTCGCTGCTTACCCCGCAGCTCCGCCCGGCGGGGAATTTTCAAACCTTCCCCCACCACCGCAAAGACCTCGACGGGGCGCTCGATGTTCTTCAGCTCAAAGCGCCCCAGCGACTGCGTCCCAATGCGGGGATGGTTGCGGAGCTCCACCGTCAGGCGATCGGACAGCAGGATGGCTCCCGCCAGCCCCATCCCCTCGATCCGCGAAGCCAAATTGACCCCGTCCCCGTAGATCTCCGTTCCGTCAAAAACGATGTCCCCCAGGTGCAGACCAATCCGCAGCGGGACCTTTTCCGTAGCCTCCCGCAATCCTCGCTGGATGGCGATGGCGCATTCCACCGCCGCGACGCCGCTTTCAAAAACGCTCAGCGTCCCATCTCCAAAGTACTGTAAAATCTCGCCCCGGTGCAGCTGGTGTTGCTCCTCAAAGACCCGCCGGTGCTGACGGCGAAGGGCAACGGCTTGGGCTTCACTGCGCTGCATCAAGGCGGTGTAACCCACGATATCGGTAAACATGATGGCGGCGAGGCGGCGATGGGGAGTATCGGTGGTCATAAGCGGCGGAAGCCCGGTGTTTGGTGCTTACCTAAACTTACAAATTTATCCCCAAACCCGAGGCGTCCCAGCCGAGTCTTTACCATTTGCCCGAGCCCACCAAAACTTTTTCACCGGATGGTTTAACGCGGGAGGCGGTAGATGTAAAAGGGGGGACGCCCCTCGTCTTCACCACCGGTAAAGGCGGGGGTTTTGTGGAGCTGGTTGACGGTGATGTACACCGCCCCGTCGGGGCCGAGGGCGACATTATCCGGCCAGTCGATTTTGGAGCTTCGGTAGAAGGGCTTGAGTTCTCCGGCGGCGGTGAGCAGGTCGACGCCCTGGTGCTGGAGATTGGTAAAGTAGTGATTGCCCGCCGCATCGGTACAGGCCCCATCCGATACGGGCTTGGGCCCCGCCACCTTGATGGCCCGGGAAATCGCGTAATCCGTAGCGCCTTCCCGAAATAGGGAGGCGGGGACTTGGTACCAGGTCGTACCGTTCATCGCGCCGTAGTAGAGGGTATTTTTATCACTACTCAGGGTGATGGGGTTGATGGCGACGCGGGCGGGGCTACCGGCGAAGTAAACCAATTGGCCCTGGATGACCATGTCGACGTTTTCCGTCAGGACGCTCTCGTCGGCAAAACGACGCAGTTCCTTGGTGCGGGTATTGAGGGCCAGGATACCGGGATTGGCAATATCGGCGAGGTAGATCCAGCCGTTCTTTTCGTCTACCGCCAGGTCCTGGATAAAGCTGCTGGCGGGAGCGAGCTCGGCGGGAAAATCGTAGCGAAAAACTTCCTTGCGACTGGCGATGTCAAAGCCAAAGAGGCGGGTCGTACCGAGATTGAGTCCCATATCGATGATCCACAGGACGTTGTTGCCGTCGATTCGGATGCCCAGGGGGGTATCGAGTTTATCCGGGGAAGGAGTGGGGGTGCTGCGTTGGTATTCGGTATTGGGGAAGGCTTCGAATTGCTGGGGGCTGGTGATTTCTACCAACTGGATGCTGGGATTGCCCAGGGGGTGAATGGTGGAGAACACCCGTCCGTCGGCGCTGACCGCTACGTTACCGGGGCGGATGGCCAACTCGGCAACGACGCTGAGATCGGCGCCGTCCTGTGCCAGGGTGGAGAAAGCGCAAGTCGAAAGAAAGAGGAAAAAGAAGATTGTTTTTTTCATGATCCTTTGGGAATAAGTGAATGGCGAATAATGCCGTAAAAATGGACTTTTGCCATTCTGATTTTGGGGTATAAAAAAAGGCTAATTTGGTAAAATCCAAGGTTTGTATGCGGAGATACTGGCATGAGGGTCGACTTTTTGGCTACATTTGTTCAAAACGCGACCAAAATGCAGGTTTTAGAGGCCTACCGACCCTTCGAAATACAAGAAATTGACCTGGCCACCTGGCGACAACGCCCGGTAAAAAATAACTTTTTTGAGCTGGTGCTCATCAAAACCGGATCGGGTACCCAGTGTATCAATTACAATGATTACCCCTACGAGGCGGGCAGTCTATTTTTACTGCCTCCCCTCCAGTGTCACTCCTTTCAGATCGACCAGCCCACTCGCTTCGTCTTTCTAAAATTTACCTCCGACTTCTTCCGAGCCGACGCCGGCCCCACCGTCAATCAATCCGAATGGTTCCGAGAGGCCGCCTACATCTTATCCAACTACAACCAACTCCCCGGCGACATCATCCACAGCGACCTGGACCGCCAGCACTGCCGTACCCTCATCGAGCTCATCCTCGCCGAGCAACGCAACTACGGCCCCGGCTCCATCCCCCTGATCAAAAGCCTGATGACCAGCATTTTGGAAATCTTGCTCCGCAACATCAAGCGCGGGGCCTTCTACGAAGTCAAAGTAGGGGCCGATCAAGACGAACGCCTCACCAGACTCCTCAGCTACATCAACGAACACATCGGAGAACCCCAATTGCTGCGCGTCGAACGGCTGGCTAAAACCTTTCTCCTTTCGCCAACCTACCTCAGCGAGTTTTTTCGTAAAAAAGTCCAGATGTCTTTGCGAGAATACATCATCAAGGCCCGCCTCAAATTGGTGGAAATCCGCCTGCTCCATTCCAACTACACCCTCACCGAAATTGCGGACGAACTGAGTTTTACCGACGTCAGTCACCTTTCCAAAACCTTTAAAAAATACGTGGGGCTATCGATCCGGGATTTTAAAAAACGGGGAGAGTACTGCCTGCTCAAACGCAGCACTTGTTGAGCAGCACCCCCAGTAGCGCACCACTCAGCTCGAAGGAGACCGCCCCTTCCGGGCGCGCTTTTGCTTGAAGTAAGCCTTGTCGGCTACGTAGATCGTCTTTTTGACCTCGCAGAATACTTGGTCCCCAGCTTGGTTGGTCAGCCGCGTAGTTTTGACGATTTCGATTTCCTTTTCTTCCGCCACCCGACGACGAATGTCGGCCAATTCCTCCGGCGCGTAACAAAAGCTGGCGTAGAGGTTTTCTCGCGCCGGTCTTTTAAACGCAATTTCGGCACTCTTATCCCAAACGATGTAACGGTCGTCCAACAGATTGATCAACTGAACCATCGGGATGGGGTCGACGGCGGCGAACATGCTACCTCCAAAAATGGAGTTGACAAAATTGCGATTGCGATAGCTGATGGGGAGCACGATGTCGATGCGCAGCAAATCCTTCGAAGCGTGAATAATCCGGGCCGTCGTTCGCCGGTACATGGGGGACCAGTTGAAACCGTACTTGAAGAGGACATCCTTGCTAAAGTATCGGACGCCGTAGGCCGCAATTTTTTGATAGATCGACATGGGGATACGGATTTAATGGGCGATTTTCCAGCACAAGGTAAGCTTTTTTCTAGCGGGGTGGGCGTCGTCCCTCGGTTTTTAGCACGCGCCCCCCGCTCCATGGGTACTTCCCAAAAAATTAGTCCCCTCCACCGAAGGATTCCCTCTTTTTTGACGTCTACAGAGAAGAAGATGACAAAATGTAGAAAACATCGAGCCAACGATCGACATCAGCAAGGTACAAGGCGGCGACGAAGCCGAAATCCGCCTACTGGCCCAGTCCATCAGTACGTGGACTTACAATGCCGTGCTGTACCTGCTACGGAATGTGGAAGATACCGAGGAGATCGTACAGGATACAATCATCAAGGTGCTGGATGTTCTGATCGAAGGCTCCAAGCATCCGGCGGGACCCCGTCAGCCAGCGGCGCTCCGAGCTTGGGTCTACCAAATCGCCCTCAACAAGGCACGAGATCGTTTGCGCTACCGCCAGCAAAAGAAGCGACGGGCCCGAATCAGCCCCCTGGAAGAAACGCGCTACCACTCGGCGGAGGCGCACGACGCCTACACGGCGCATCCCGGCATCCAACTGGAAAGCAAGGAGGAATTGGCCTTTTTGTGGCGTTGTATCGATCAACTGCCCGACCAGCAAAAAGAGGCGCTGCTACTCGTAAAGATTGATAAAAATTCCCTCAAGGTAACCGCAGAATTAATGGCAACGACGCCCAAGGCAGTGGAGAGCTTACTCTCGCGGGCCAAGGCCAATTTGAAAACCCTACTGCAAAAAAGTAAAAGATAATTACGGATTATGGACGATCAGCATTCCACCGACAAGCTCCTAAAGGCACTGGAACAGTCGCAGCGGGTGGCACCCTCCGCCGCCTTTCTCCAACGGATGGAGGACCGGGCCCTGACCTACGCCGAACCACGGGTACGCTACCGCCCCCAAACCCTACTGTGGTGGGCCCTCGCCCTCGGGCTACTGCTGGCTTTCAATACCACGGTAGTCCACTATTTTTCCCAAACCGAGGTCGACCCTTCGGAAAGTAGCACCTTCCAAGAATGGATGCCAGTAAAAACGATTTTGCATGAAGAAGATTAGAACCCTCCGCCTCATCATCGGACTCCTACTGGTGATAAACGTCGGTCTCCTCATCACGCTGATCCTGGGGCATCCCCGCCCCACCCGGGGAGGTACCAGCCGGGAGGAAGCCGTCATCCAGCGGGCCTTTGACTTTGACGAGTCCCAGATGCGGGGCTTCCGCGACAGTCGGGATGCACACCTTCAAGGGCACCGCACGCTGTTGGAACAATTGGAACAACAGGGAATGGCCTTTTACCTCGGTACCGATTCGGGAGACAAACGCCGCCAATTGGACGCCATCCTGTGGACGACCGAGCAGATCTACCAAGTCAACGATCAACACTTTTCCGACATCCGGAGCCTGTGCCGACCCGAGCAGGTGGGGCACTTGGAGGAGTTTGTACGCAGCGTCCTCCAAAAGACCGCCCGGAGAGGCCCGCAAAAATCGAAAAAAAGATAGCTCGGTACCGAAGGATTACTTCCCAATCATCGTCTACTGGTTTGATTGCTCTTGGTTGGAGTTCATCACCGCCCAGCGGAAAGGCTGGTCACACGCTTGGACCTGACCCCCTCATCAAGCACCTCTAAAATCGTATAAACAAACATGAAACAGCTTCCTTTTGTACTCACCATGGGCCTGATGCCCTTCCTTTTTGGCTTGTGCTCCTGCGGGGAGGACAACAACGTCACGACCACCGATGAAGCAGTAACGAGTCTGCACTTGGCTTTTGCTGAATTTGACGAAGATAATGTCGCCATCACTCTCGAAGGCGATGAGGTCATCATCGAATCCAACGGCATGCCCAACCACATTTCTCCCTACTGGTCCAACACCACCGCCCGCAGCGCTACCGACCCGATGGGCAACGTACTCGTTACCCCCGCCGCTACCGAAAACCACCCCCTCTTCGTCGAACCCACCGAAACTTCGCACGCCGCCATGGCCCCCGGCAACATTGACGACTTCAACGGCAGTTATACCCTCACCGTACCCAGCAGCCCCAGCCTCGCCAACAGCTCTTCCGCCACCGGCCTAGGTCCCATCGGGATCGCCGTGAGCGGAGCCATGATCTACAACGACGAGGAAGGTCCCAACATCCCCCTCGACGACGCCGTCGTATCGCTCGACTTCAACGGGGCCCACACCGGACCCCAAAGCTACCATTACCACCTCGAACCCAAGTCCTTTTCGGACGACGACGCCAATCTGATCGGGATCATCTCCGACGGCTTTTTCCTCTACGGTCGCCGCTGCAACTCCACCGATGACTACCCCACCGACCTGGACGCCTCCGGTGGCCACCGCCACGCGACCCAACACTCGGAGGACCGCGAAGAATACCATTACCACGTTCAGAATGATTTGTACCTCGGCCAGTACTTCATCCTATTTCCTAATGATTTTCAGGGCACTCCCAATGATATTCGCTAAGTCGCTACTGCCCCTGCTGGGCCTGGGCCTGCTCTTTGCCGCGGGCACTGCCGATCGGTGGGGGGAGCGGGCCGACTGGCCCGAAGTCTTGCAATCCGAATTGGAGCGCGACCAACGGACGGGACGGCGGTACTACCGGGGGAAGCCCTTTAGCGGCCTGGCCCTGGATCACTATCCCGATGGTAGGGTGGCCGAACGTAGCCACTACCGGGCGGGCAAGCGCTCGGGGGCCTGCCGCAAGTATTTTCCCGATGGCCGCTTGAGCTACGCCGGTCAGTACCGGGCGGGACGCAAGATCGGCAGCAGCCACACCTGGTGGTCGAATGGGCGACTGCGTTCGGAGTACTACTACCGGGATGGGGTGGGGCATGGCTTGCAGCGGGAATGGTACCAAAGCGGCGCAAAATTCAAACACCTCCGCCTCTATCGGGGCCGGGAACGAGGCTTGCAACAATCCTGGCGCGAAAACGGAAAAATCTATAATAATTATGAAGCCAAAAATGGGCGCATTTACGGACTCAAGCGATCAAAGCTCTGTTTCTCCCTCTCGGAAGAGCAAATTCAGTAAGGGTGTTTGCGCCTGCTTGGTCCTGCTACTGTGGGGAACGGCCTGTGGCCCGGTGGAGCCTTCGGCGGACGGACTCGCCGGTACGCTCCCCTACTACAACGAGGCTTCCTTTAGCCCGCACTGGCTCGCCGCCGATGCTCCCGAGCTGGATACCTTTCACCGCATCCCCACCTTTACACTCCTCAATCAAAGGGGAGATACCATTAGCACAGCGACCTTCCAGGACAAGGTCTACATCGTCGACTTTTTCTTTACCACCTGCCCCGGCATTTGCCCCCGGATGACCAAGAATATGGGCACCCTACAGGCCATCTTTGCGGACCAGCCGCAAGTGCTTTTGCTCTCCCACTCGGTCACCCCGGAGATGGATTCCGTACCGGTTCTCCAGGCCTACGCCGAAAAGCACGGTGTCGTGGCCGACAAGTGGCACTTGGCTACGGGAGAACGGGCAGAAATTTATCGCCTGGGGCGTCAGGCCTACTTCGTGGAGGAAAACTTGGGTCTCCAAAAAAGCGCGGATGATTTTCTCCACACCGAGAATTTTGTCCTCATCGACCAGCAACGGCACATTCGGGGCATTTACAACGGCCTCAATCAAAGTAGCCTGGCGCAGTTGACCAAAGATGTCTACGCCTTGCTGGCCGAATGATTCCTCAAGCCAGGTCTTAGCCCTTTACCAAGGGCCCCAATCATAAAAAACTTGATCATGAAATACACTTTGTTCTTACTCGGCTTTTGCTGCCTCGCTTGGTTCGCTTGTAACCGCTCAAAAAATACAACGGAAAACCCCGCCCCCCCAACGGAGGCACGTAGCGACCGACAGGGACCACCGCCGGGAGGTCAAGGGCGTACGCCCAATATCGACGAACTGCTCCTTCGAATGGATGCCAATGGCAACGGACAACTGGAAAAAGCCGAAGTCCGGGGCCCGTTGGCCGATAATTTTGACCAAGTGGATACCAATCAGGATGGGGTGCTTTCCCGGGAGGAACTGGAAAAAGCCCCACGTCCTCCCCGGGGTTCGCGGGGCAACGGAGGATAAGCTTTAACGCTTTTGGGGTCGGTATTGCGTACGGATCAGTTCCTGTGCTTTGGCTACTTGTAGATCGATGTTTTTAATATCCTTGATGCTGTGGATGACGTGGCGTTTTTTGCCCATCGACAGGCTTTCGTACTGCTCCCGGAGTTCGGGATCCTGATCCAAGAGGACGGTCAGCACCTCTGGTACGGCCACCCCCAGGGGATCGGGATCGATGTGGATGGCGAAGCGTAGGTCGTCGCCGAGGGCTTTGCCCACCTTCTTGAGGTTTTGGCGATTGAGGATGATAAAAAAGTTGCCATCACCGAGGTGGTTAAGTCCGCAGCGGAAGGACAGTTCCCCTTCCAATTCGCAGATCAGTCGGGTCTTGCGTTGCTGGGGAAATTGGTCGACCGTTTCGGCCGTCAGGACCACGTAAAAGTAGCTGCCCCGCAGCTTGGGCAGTTGGCGAATGACTTGTTCATCACGGTAGTGAGGTTCCGACATGGAAGAAGGTTTGGCTTGGTGGATTTGGCAATGGCTCGTCGAGCTACGTACAGGTTAACAGCCCGCGACGACAATCGTTTACCCAATCCCCCAAGCCTCCCATTTTTTCTCCGACCTACTGCCTACTGGCAACAAGCCGGGCAGTAGCCCCGGTGGATCGACCGCAGTTCGTCCGCGTTCGAGGCATCCATCTCGAAGGCGCGCCAGGCGGGC